>Ga0209654_1000320_pt1 | contig 49482 bp, 58 predicted proteins | sample SaaInl1SG_22_DNA_FD_184646 | JGI IMG/M metagenome (GOLD analysis project Ga0209654, IMG submission 184646) | Marine microbial communities from expanding oxygen minimum zones in the Saanich Inlet - ESP_161SG_22_DNA (SPAdes) (version 2) | ecosystem: Environmental > Aquatic > Marine > Intertidal... | reverse complement strand
AGGGAAGAACAAAATGACAGGAGCATTCCACGATTTTTCGCCAAGCTCAAATCCTGATCATCCTATGATACAAGGTTATTTTGAAAGTGTAGAAGACTTTGTTCCTAACAAACAACGTGAATTGCCAGAGTGGGCACAAAACATCTTTACAGAAAAAATGTTAGCTGCAGGCAATGTAAACACAGAAGAAGAAGCAGAAGAAATTATTCGCATTGCTGTAGACAATCTTAAAGCGTATATTAGCGAAATTAGTGACAGCACAGGATTTGGTAACTTAGAATTAGTAGCCGCGGCACAGGATTATTATTGTCATAATCAACAACAAAATCCACATACTCCTGCTGTGATGAAGAGTTTAGGACTACCGGAAGAAGATGTAGAAATCTTCTGTCGCGATATGTTATTCCCAAAATTGGCATAAATACCTTATGCGTTACACAGATTTTAAGTTAATAGAAAATAATATAAGCGAAACAAAGATTACTAAGGCTTATTGGAATCCGTCCCACGGTAGTTATGCAAAATATGTTCCGCCACTAATTGATAAGATTAAAGAAGGCAGTCCTATTTACGCAGTAGTTAACGGAGATCTTGTTTCAGTTACAATAGAAAAAAATGACATAAAATCTACATTAGAGTTAATTAATGCACAAATGAAAGCGTCACAAGTTGATGAAATTATACCTGATAAACTTGTAGGCATAGACGAAGACGGTAACGAAGTTAGTTTTAAGGTTACTGATATAGATAAAAATTCGGTGGTAGCATCAGTTAATGCTGGTAATGTTACAGAAGGTGTGTTAGGATTTGCAATGGCTGCACGATTTACTAATACATCCGCAGAAATATCAGCAGACGACATTATTAATATTGGTAGAAATTTCTTTGACAGTGGCAAAAATGAAATAAAACTTCCTGTTTCTGACAGAACAAACGACAGGCTAAGTATTAAGGTTACTTTACCTAGTGGCGATATAAAAGCATTGCGAATGCTAATAGAAAAAAATGGTAATGGAAAAGCTGTAAAGAAAGAATTAGGGTTATCAACTGAAGCAGGAAAAAAATTAGACGGCATGATTGCCAAAGCTGTAAATTATGCTAATACTGGTATAGAACCAGCAAATGCTGTTTCTAAAATACAACAATACTACAATGATAATATTACACAAGAAATTAGCGTTGTAAGTGATGGCGCTGAAGCAGAAAATCAAAACATGACTAAGGTTGATTTAAAACTTATTGTCAAAGGCAATGAAGATAAACCAGAAACTTTAGCATTATTAAGTCTAAAAGCAGGTAGCGGCCGCTCACAAATTGGACAGGCAAGTGGAAGAACTTTTGAGAAACTTGGATTGTTTTGGAGACAGAGTTTTAACTATGAGTTACCTGCAAATTATAAAAACATTTTTGATAAAGAAGTAGAAAAATATACAAAAAATGGTAAGTTTGTAATTAGTAAACAAAACTTACAAGGCATAATGAACGGTCCGATAAAAGATACATATAAATGGGCTCAACAAAAAATTAATAAACATCTAGCAGGCGATAGCGCAGAAGGTGAAATAGATTTCTTGTCGCATTTACAACAAGGACTATTATATCATTCAGGCAAGAACGTAGACAAAGAAGATGCTTCGTCTAAGACTCGCGGCGATGAACTAGTAGTAGTAACTATTCTAGATCCAGGTGCTGGCAAAGACTTTGTAGAATTAAGATTTGGAAAAACATTTTACCAAGTCTGTGAATATTTTGACTTAGAATGTTCGCCTATTCTTTCTGCTAAAGGCGGTAACGGTGTTGCGTTACAAGTTAAAGTTAAGCCTAGTGAAAAACTAAAAGATGCACCTGACGAAATAAAAAATATTGCACAGAAACTAGGTAAGAATAATGTTTTAGTACAATATCGTTCATACATTCAACAAGGTAAAACTATTAGAAACATTGTCGAAGTAGATGCTGCTGGTAAAGTATTAGCAGATCTTAACAATGAAATGTTAGCAATCTATAAGAAGAAAGACACTGACACTCCTGATACTTACGATGATGCCGACAGCGACGGAATGCCAGATACTTTAGATAAAAAACCAAACGATCCTAACGCAGCATTATAAACCGAACTTCTTTATCTTGGCAATCAAACAAGTTCTACCTATACCTAACTTCTTAGCCGCAAGTGTTTGATTGCCATCTGTTTCATATAGAGCATTCTGTATATCAGTTTTTTCTATACGCTCTAGTTTGCCTGGCAATGTGTATTCACAATCCAATTCACGCATTGCAGCATTAACAGCATATAAAGCGTCTTGTTCTTCTTTGTTCATATTACTATTTAGTTACGGTGTAAATATTTTTACACCAAAACGATAAATACATATATAAAAATTGTGCAGTAACAATTAAATAATAAGTGTAGAGCGTGAGGGCTCTTTTTACAAGTGGGGGCTTGTTAAATGTTTAAAAGACTAACTTATGTCACGGCGATAGTTCTGGCATTTGCTGTTGTGCCAAAAGCACAGGCATTAGATGATGCTGACGGTATGGCTGATAGTTCTAGTCTTGTAGTTACAGAAAGTACAACTACAACTAACAGCACTGTTAACAGCACAAGCACAAACAACAATGTGCTAAGTGGTGGTACTGATAATACAAACACTAATATTAATACAAACAATAATATTCTAAGTGGTGGTACTGATAATACTAATACGAACATTAATACCAATACTAGCACAGTTAATCAAACCACAAATAACACTAATACATCTACAGTAGACAGCACTTCGAACAGTACTGTGAACCAAACTACAGATAGTACTATCAACCAAACAACTGATAGTACCATAAATCAAACTGTGGATCAGACTGTGAATAGTACAAACACCAACACAAACACAAACAATAACACAAACACAAACAACAGTACCAGTAATAACACCAACAATAATAACAACACAAACAATAACAACAACAAGAGCGACATTACACAGACTATTAAGTCGCCACCACCAAGTGCTATTGCGCCAACTGTGAACGCAGGTGGAAATGATACTTGTACTGTAAGTTATTCAGCGGCTGTTCAAAGTCAGATACTGGGCATCGCAGGCGGTGGACATGTTCGCGATTTAAACTGTGAAAGATTAAAGAACGCAAAGACTCTGTACAACATGGGCATGAAGGTTGCTTCTGTATCGTTGATGTGTCAAGATTCTAGAGTATTCGAAGCAATGGAAATGGCTGGCACACCTTGTCCGTTTAATGGTAAAATAGGCGACGAAGCCAAAGAGCTTTGGGCAAAGTATCCAGAGCTAAAGCCACAGGCTGAAGAACAGGAGACACGCCGAAATGACACACTCAAAGGTGTGGGCTGGGGTATATTGGGCAGTGCTCTGCTCCTTTATGCTACTGGCGGCGCCGCTTTCTAAAGCCGGTCAGTACGACACACATACATTCCAAGCTGAAGACCACAATGTCATAAAAGATTGGTGGTTAGATCAGGGCGGCAGTATCGACACTTATCTCTATTCAGAAAACTCCACCACAGGTTCAGACGGCACACTGGGCAATGAATATATCTGTCTGCGAGACGATGTCAATAAAGTGTATGTTGGCCGTAGTGATATCTGTGTAGATAGAGCCAAGGACGACAGTTATTCTTACATTCATATTGACAAGATAGATTGGACCACACAGGAATATATTGTAGGACAAACCGGCGACTTAATAGGTGATACATCGCAGTATTGGAGCGGATGTTATACTCTAAACGGAGGTTGGGGCGGCTACAGTGCCCCAGGCGGATGTCCTGCACTTAATGATACTTATGGCGGACAGATAAACTTTGCCTATGTTCAAAAAACTCTTACCAACATTGCCGCTATCAACATCGCACTGGAACAGGCAGGTATAGAAGCCACAGGCTACAACTATTCGTGGAGTGTAAAGAACTGGGATGCAAACCGTAAAGATTCAGGAAATGGTAGATCAGTGCCGGACACTTTCTATGTAGATGTTGTTATAACAGACAGCAGTGGAAACTCTGTATTTTCAAAACGATATGATTACAGTTATTATATCAGCGACTGGACAGAAATGGCAGGCCAAGAAAACTTTGCTAATCCCTTTGACGTAAACAGTTTATCAGAAATACAGTTATCAGTCACAGGTAAAGACATAGGCTTCTGGGCAGGATACTACGGGCCTGAGTTTAGATATCCTTCAATAAAACTGAACTATCGCTATGCAGGCAATCCGCTTGAAGAAGAAAGCCTAGAAGATCAAATATTATTGTCAGCACAGTGTTCAGCAGATCCGTTATTCTCCCCAGAATGTCCGGGCTACAATGACGCTATGCTCGCACAGATAGCACCACCGCAAGATTTATATTCAGACTCATCAATGACAGGCATACCAGACAGCACAGGCACTTCCAACATAACAGGAGGTATCACAAATGATACAATGGATTCACAGACTACAGGAATGGTGGGAATGGAGACGCCTGACCCAACAACAGGAACAACTGTGCAAGAAACACAAACACCCTCTGCGAGTGTTGCACAAGCAACAGGAGATGCTGACCCAAGCTCGGAAGCAGCCGCATCAGATCCAACAAGCTCAAGCTCAGGATCAGGAAGATCACTAAACGCCAACGAACTGAATGCTCTTTCAGCCGCTGAAAATGTAGCCAGTGCCGCAACCAGTATTGCCGCCGAGAGTAGCTCACAGAGTCTTACAAGCAGTCTTAGTGCTATGGAAAGCAGTATGAGTAGTAGTGGAGGAGGCTTTGGAAGTAGTAGTTCACAAAGCGGAAGCATGGGCGGTATGGGCAGTATGGATGGCTCCGGCGGCAGTATGGGCGGCATGGGCAATGATAACAACATGGATCTTGCTATGGGAGGTTCAGTGGAAACACAGGACATCACAGGCGAGGAAGCACTCGCACAAAGCGAACAACTAAGTGCTGGTGCTAATATGGCTGACATAGAACTTGCTAGTTTAAACTTGGATCTTATCAAAGATATAGTGTTAGAAGTTACAAATAAAACACTACAGGAAAACATGGAAGCACAAGAAGAAGCTATGGAAGAAGCCAACGAGCAAAGCATAGCAGAAGCAAATGCACAAGAAGATGCACTTGCACAAGCTGCAATGGAAGGTAGCACAGATGAAGATGCCATGGCGGCACTGTTAGGCTATAATCCAAACTTCAGAGCATATCAACAACCGCAGATGGCAGACGGTGCTATATATGTGCCGCGAGACATCTACGGTGATAAGAAGAACTATGACAATCCAAATGCTCGTTTCTTTAACGGAGCAAGCGATGCTAAACATAGAGCTATGGTAAGGAGTCAATATGAGCAGTGAACTTAGAAAATACTCGCCTGTTATATGTTGGACCAGTGAGTGGAATTCGAGTTCATTAACTAAAGTAAAAATAAACAAGGAAAGCGAAGTTTATCAAAAAGCATTGGATAAACTAGCCGTAGAACAAACATGGAAGGGCAAAAAAAATGTATGAAATTTATGGAAGAACAGAAAAAATATTATTTTTATTTTTAGGTATGTTAATCGTGAGTGCAGTAGTTTATACGACTCATTTATATCTAGAATATAGAGTAGTCAATAACATGTGGACACAAACATTTAACTCACCAAAAGAGTTTTGGGCAGTTGTACCTAAATGGGAGTGGACACCTGTGATTGAACAACATATTATATTGAGGGACTAATATGGCGGATAAAGATCTAGGTGAAATGACGGAGAACTTCGAAGCAGAAGTTGAGAACCTAAAAAATACTAAAATGAAGTTGTTTGGCATTACCGTTACGCCAACAACGATTATGGGTGCTCTTACACTTGTAGGTGCAGTGCTTGGTACATTGTATGGTGTGTTTGAATCATATAAAGCATTTCAGGACATGGCAGAGAAACTAGAGACATTGGACATCGAAGCAGTAGAAGCTCGTAATGTTGCCATTGAAACAAAGTTAAACGATGCTATTGATTACACTCGCGATATCAAAGACGGGTTGCGTGAAGACGTAATGCAGATGGAAGCCCTGGTCGAAAGACTAGAAGACAAAGTTGATAAGAGTGAAGACAGAGTCAAAGATGCACAGAGCGGTATTGAAACGCACCTAGAAGCAGTTCGCGGAGAAATGAATCAACTTCAAAAAGATGTTACGGCAACTATACGCCAAGTAGAAGGCGATGTTACAACGAGTATTCGTGAAGTCGAAGGTGTTATTCGCGAAAGTGAAAAAGATGTTCGTAATACAATGCGTGAAACAGAAGATCGTATAGACGGTGATATGCGCCAACTAGAAAGTGATCTTACTGAAATGGTTCAAGAAGCGTTGGATAATCCGTTAAACGATATGTAACTATTATTGCGTTGCAACATAAATATTAGTATGGATATGAGAACAGATTTTTCTATAAACATCGATGGTAAAGAGTTTAACTTCTGTGTAGAAACATGGCAGGAGGCTGTTAACAGCTTCTTGTCTGCTCTAAACGAAAGCGGATTTACCATTGATGAAAGCAGACGAGAAAGACTAATAGAACTTGCTACAAGCGGATCAGTAACTGTCAAGTAACTGCTAAATATGTATGAAGGGGAGGGGTCCTTTTCACACTGAACGGGGGCGTTCATTATGTTAGCAGAACTCGCGGCAGCAAATGCCGCTTATGATGTAGTCAAGCAAACAATCGCCAATGGTAAAGAAATTTACGAAGCTGCAGAAGCAATGGCAGAATACTTTGGCTTGAAACAAGAAATACAACGCAAGGCGCATGAACACGGTTACAAGAGTGACCTAGAAGCCTTTATGGCTGCTGAACAACTTAAAGCCCAAGAAGACGAACTCAAGCAAATGATGATCTATCAAGGTCGTGCCGGTATGTGGGACGACTGGCTACAATTCCAGTCACATATGAAAAAGAGTCGAGAAAAAGCAGAAAGAGATAAACGACTCACGGTTCAAAAACGCAAACAATATCTAATAGATACTGGCATTGTTATAGCCGCAGGATTATTTGGATTGTTTGCTGTAGGCGGATTTGTAGCCTTAATTCTTTAATAATAAATTAATCTTATATAAGTATACTATTATTGGAGGAAATGATGCCTATATATTCTTTTGTTTGTGATTCATGCAATCATCAGTTTGATGAACTTTGCAAAATTAATACCGTAGCTGAAAAATGTCCTAATTGCGAAGAAACAAGTCAAATTCGTAAAACTCTAAGTGTGCCCCAAACTCCAAAAATAAATGGTTCTGGTCCAGGGGATAAATGGGGTTACAACAAAACTACTACAGAATATATGTTTGGCGGTGACGGATTGCGCATAGCAGAACAATATGACCATAAGAAACGAGATGCACAGATTAAAGAAGCTAAAAAGAAAGCAGAAAAGAAAGGTGCAACTGTAGCAGTTTCTAAACCTAATAGTAAATCTAAATAACTCCTATTTAAAAATACAATGAAAAACCACGTATATTATTGTTGACAACAATATAAATATTTCGTATAATACATATGTAGTTTTATTACAAATAGGAGGAAACTATGAGCGTAAAAGGTACAAAGACCGAACAGGCATTGAAAGATGCTTTCGCAGGTGAATCAAAGGCTAACCGCCGTTATCTATATTTTGCAAACATGGCTGACATCGAAGGTGCACCGGAAGTTGCTAATGTGTTCCGTAACACAGCAGAAGGTGAAACAGGTCACGCACATGGACACATGGAATATTTGATTGCAGGTGGTGCAGGTGATCCTGAAACAGGTCTACCAGCAGGAAATGTTGTAGAAGCTCTTGAGTCTGCAATCGCAGGTGAAACTCACGAGTATACTGATATGTACCCAGGGATGGCAAAGACAGCTCGCGACGAAGGATTCGATGAAATCGCGGATTGGTTTGAAACTTTAGCTAAAGCAGAACGCTCACATGCTAACAAGTTCAAGAAAACTTTAGATGCGTACAACGAAGAAAACGCATAATATATATTCCGTGGACAGGGAAGTCCACTTTTTCAAGGAGAAACACACACATGAAAGAAGGCGTAAAAGTACCAAACATGGTATTTAAATATCGTGTCCGTACAGATGGTAAACCAATTACCTATGTAGACACAACCAATGGATCAGAGAATCCGTTCGAATTTAAAGATGTATCAACTGATGATATCTTTAAAGGTAAAAGAGTAGTAGTATTTTCATTGCCTGGAGCATTTACACCAACATGCAGTACATACCAAGTACCTGGCTTTGAAGAACTATACGATGACATCCGTAATTGCGATGTTGATGAAGTATATGTTGTTTCAGTTAACGATACTTTTGTAATGCGTAAGTGGATGATTGATCAAGGCATCCAAAACATTCAGTTCATTCCAGACGGTAATGGTGAGTTCACACAGCGTATGGGCATGCTAGTATGCAAGAACCACCTAGGCTTTGGCAGTCGTTCGTGGCGTTATGCTGCTGTTATTAAAGACGGCGTTGTTGAAAAATGGTTCGAAGAGCCAGGTATCAATGATCACGGTGAAGACATGGATCCTTACGGTGAAACAGATCCAAAACAGGTTCTAACCTACCTACAAGCCTAACCAAAATAGGTTGACACTTCTAGTCCAGTCTGTTAGTATTATACTATGATTGAGTATGAACACTACGACTGGACTAATCTTATCGGCTGGGATGGACGCAAATCAATGCGTCACGACATAGATGCTGTTATAAATCGCGGCAACTATTGGAAGAACTCCCCTCCCTATCAAACAGATATTAATATCTTTGGCCTTCCGGGTGAACACTGGAACAATCTAAAGATGAGCTTTATATGGTCGTGTTTTGCTTACATGAAGCAAGAGCGACAAATAAAAGGCGTAAAGTCGTGGGCATACAAAACTAATGTGGAAACACAAGAAGATCGTGACACATACTGGCATCAGCATCTTAGAGAAAATGCGTTGGTATTGAGCGGTGTGTATTATCTTTACTTACCGCACGGAGTTAACAAGGAAACTTCGGGCACAGAATTTGCACCAAATGGTGTAGGTGGTGGGAGCGAATTCTTTGCTCCTGCAAGAGAAGGACACTGGATTATTTTTCCAGGAACAAGCTGGCATCGTCCAGGAATATTAACAAGCAAACAATGGCGGTACATTGTGTCCGCTGATATGGAGTTATAAAATGGCAACATCAGAAGAGAAGCAAGAACTAGTAGAAAACCTTAAAGGTCCTCGCTATTATCACATCCAGATTAGCGGATACGGCGGTGAAGCTAGTTACATGAGTATTAGTAAAGAAGCACATGACTTTTGGAAAGATCACAAAGAACAATACGGTGACTATGATCTAGTTCAATACATGACCCGTGCTGAAGATAACGATTTTGACTTTGAAGATCTAGAAGGCGTTCCGACAGAAGCAGAGTTCATGACAGACGAAGACGGTGATCCTCGTCCTTGGTATGAACCACCAAATGAAATCGATCATACATTCGGTGCAAACTACGATTCATCTTGGATCACAGTTGACGAAGTAGATGGCGAAGATTATAGTGCAAAACATATTCGCGAAGTTATTGATCGCGAAGATCTTAGTGATTTCTATAATCGTATTGGTGAGGAAACTGAGTGGGAAGTTGAAATCACAGAACCTACATGTTGTGAGGAGCCAGAAGCAGAATATATTGCGCAGATGTATTCATCAGAGAAAGGTACATTCTTCGACGGTATCATCGAAACTGTGGGTGACTTTGATCCTAAGAAACTAAAGATTCACGTTGTGGAATATTTGAACGGCGAAGACACAGTTACAGAAGTATGGTACGACGGTGTTGAAGTAGACAACAACGGTGGAGATACAAACGGTAAAGGCTACTATGCCGACGTTTGGGAAAATTAATGATTGCGACTCTACTGTTTTTAATACTACTAGCAATAGTTTGGCCAAACGCAGTTAAGTTTCTTTTACAACTGGCGTTTTTTGTAATTATTTTGTTAGTAGTATTATCAGCAGTAGGTTCCGCCTAACCAAAATAGATTGACATCCACATACTCTGATTGTATACTTATTTAAACAGTAAGGGGAATCACATGAATACTGTAATGGCTTGGGGTGACAACAAAGAACTTTGTAATCTAGCAGAAGAAGTTGTTGCATTTTGTGTGCAAGAGCTTATGCCTCGCATGCGTACATTAGATATTTGCATTGAAGTCAGTGACGAAACAGATGTATGTGGTTACTGTATGGCTGTTGATAAGCGAGAGTTTGTCATTGAAGTAAAAGAAGATTTAGACAAATTAGAATTCGTTAGCACACTGTGTCACGAAATGGTACATGTGAAGCAGTATGCTAGAGGAGAGCTTGACATTGATGGAAAAATGTCGTATAAAACTCATGAAGAGTACATGAACTTGTGGTATGAGAAAGAAGCATACGAACAAGAAGTTGTATTAACTAAAAAGTTTTTAGGAATTTAAAAATGAGCAAACATTTCTTTGAAAGACTAGAACTAGGCTATAAAGGTGAAAAGAGAACTGTTAGTTGTTCTTGTAACCTTCCTTGGTGTGATAAACCTGCAAGCAAATACAAAGGAGTTGGTCAAAACTATTGCGAAGAACATCAATCGTTGATGCGTGAATACGGAGGCCCGGCTCGTTCAGATCGCCATTGGAGTTTTAACAAAAAACGCACCTGCGAGTTCTGTGGACACGATCCTTGGCAACATCCAATGGTGAAACAAATTGACGACGAACTTGTTCGAGACAGAGTTGCTTGGGGTATTCTTATTGTAGACCACATGATTACACAGCGAGACGGCGGCAATGATGCACCCGAAAACTGTCAAACACTGTGTTTAACGTGTAATCAAATTAAAACTACATTGGCAGGAGATAGCATGCCTAAACGGTTGTACAAACAAGTAGAAGAATACAATAGCATTATCCGAAGGCTTCAGCCGCATTATAGAAAATTATTCGGAGGTATGTAATGATTACTTTATACGACTATCAGCAAGACGCATTAAATATTGCTATTAAAAATATATCTGCAAGTCCTGAAAATGCGTGTGGAAGATTTGTTATGCCTACAGGAGGCGGTAAAACTCTTGTTCAAGCACAAGTTTTAAAATACCAGATTGAACATAATAATAAAACAGGTATTCATATTGTACTCGCACCTCGTATTATGCTAGGCAACCAGTTACTATCAGAATATAAACAATTCTTAGGACTAGAGAGTTTTCGTGCTATTGCATTTCACAGCGGTGAACACACTGCTGAAGATGGTGTTAAATGGAAAGAAGAAGCAACTACACAACCGCATAAAGTGTTAGAAGCACATGAAAATGCAAAAATACTTAATCAACCATTAGTAGTGTTTAGTACCTATCATAGTTGCGGTAAACTTAAAGATATATTATTTGATACTAAGATAGCAGACGAAGCTCAGTATTGTGTATCAGAAAACTTTAACGAGTCTTACAAAAATGTTAATGCCCGTGTTAGTTTAACTTTTACAGCAACCGAAAGACATACATCGAGCGACTTGGGTTATGGACTTAATAATGTTGATCTATACGGCGAGCGTTGGTACTATATAAGCCCGGACGAATTAATCAAGAAAGGGCGTATCGTTCCACCTCGTCTACATGTAGCTCATATCGACACTCAAGAAGACGGTAAAACAATTGTCAGTCAAGTAATTGAAATTGCTCAAAAACAAATTGAATTGGCTGAGACTACTTTAGACTTTAGTAAAGTTTTGTTTGCAATGAATGGCACAGACGATGTAAAATCTATTGAGTCAAACGTTAAGAAACTTAAAGAAAAATTTCCTACACACAATATTTTTACAATTACTAGTCGCACAGGTGCGTTAGTAAACGGTGTTAGCGTAAAACGAAAAGAATTTATGAAGCAGTTAAAAGACTGCAAAAATGCACTTATTTTTCATTACGATATTTTATCAGAAGGTATTGATGTCGACGGCATTACCGGTGTTGCCATTATGAGGAATATGAGCCTTGCTAAATTATTGCAGACAATTGGTAGAGCTGTTAGATTATACAAGCCAGATCCTAGTAAAAAACCACAAGCATGGATCAGTGTACCTGTAGTAAATGGTAATGAGGACGACATGGCTCGGATTGCCTTTATCATACGTACTCTTCGCAACGGTGGTTTTGATATTTCTAAAGAAGATATTTACGAAACAAAAGAACAGCGTCATGTATCAGAAGATGAGAACATGGAAGATGCATTTGACAAAAAGAATGAATTTGGTAAGTTTTTTGACATTGAAAAAATTATCCACGAAATTGAGGATGATGAGTTTTGGATTAAAGTTCAAGAGACTAAAAACGTTGACGATAAATTTGACATGTTTTTTGAGGAAGCATAATGAAACATAGATTCAAAACTACCTGTTTAGAACCTAACAAGCTATTAGATAATTGTTACAAACTTTCTACTTTTATGAATCGGTTAAACAAGATGGCTGAGGCGCAAGAAGGTAATGGTTATGGCTGGACTTCTGACGAATTTAAAGGAGACGGCTTTGAGGCATTTATTGAGGTAATGATTAACACTATGCAAGGAGATAAGCGTATTGGAATACGAGATTATGCTCCTTGGCAAGGAAAAGATATGGGTATTGACGGTGTTGGAACAAGCAATGAACCAGTATCTAAACCAGTTACCGTACAAATTAAATATAGGTCAAACATTACTGAGGAACTAACTACAGCAGATGGTATTTCAAACTTTGTTGCAATGAGTACAACCAGCGACGATTACAAAGATGCTCATATGGTTTATTTTACTACAGCAAAAGGCATAAACCGAAATATTTTAGAACAAATGTATAATGATAAACCTAAAGTATTTGCACATAAAGATATCAAACGACTTGTAGACAACAATGCATATTTTTGGGATATGTTCCGCACAGAAATGGGTATCTAATCATTGACAAAATCAACTTTATGTTCTATACTATATGTATAGGCAAAAGTTAGGCACGATTAATGAATACAAGACTTAAATTATTTGATCTTTTTAGGAAGGAATCATCGCAACTCTTTAGTGGTGGGCATTCAATATATACTCCTAAAGAGTTAACAGATCAAGTATTATCGCAGATAAATTTTGAGAATGCTGAGAGCATTCTTGTTTTATACAATCCAGAATTTGTTGTTTCTTTGATTGAGACATTTAATATTGAGAGCGACAAAATTGTATTTTACACAGATCATCCAAATAAAACTAAACTAATGTCTCGATTCAACGTAAATACCATTGAAGAGTTAGATACTGATATGAAATTTGATGTAACAATAAGTAATGTTCCTTATAATACAAGAGAAGAATCCTACACAGGCGAAGTTAAAGTTGCAGGTGGCAAAATGGGCACAGTTGGAGACAAAAATTTAGGCAAAAAATTAAATCGTCTACAACGACAACTTACTAAAGAAGGCGGAACTATTGCACAAATGGGTTTAAAAGGTAGTATGCTAACAGATGCTATTGAAGATGAGGCATGGAACCCAGAAATCATAAGTTTAATGGTAGATAACAATTGGTGGAAATACAATACGTTTTGGGCAGTAGGAAAAAAAGAAACTAATAAAAAATCTTATAGCATTTTTGGGGATGATATTAATTCAAAAATTTGTGCAAAGATTTTTAACAAAGGCGATTTTGACTTTGTGATACAACAAGATTCTTACAAACAACTACTAGAAAAAGAATTTATTACTGAGGTAGACAACGGCAATCCTTTATGTATTGTGCGGAATAATAAAAAATCTGATATGAATATTATCAGAGCTTATCCGACTGAGAAAGGATTAAAGAAAGTAATACATGGGCCTAAATTTATGCATTACATGGCTGAATCGGCAGTAACTTGGCTAGCAACTAATGAACCTGTATTGTGTGATTGTGCAGTTGTTTTCCCGCACAACACCATGCAAGAAGCAGAAAATCAAAAACTGTTTACACAAAACAATCCATTGTTGAGATTTACATGGAAGGTAATGAAGTTGAAAGGACAGGATCAATTCTGGCAATACTGTAAAAAGTTCGATCTAACTCAAATTAAAACAGGCTACGAATTTCCTAAAGAATATAATTTAAGCGAAGAAGAGATTCAATATCTTAATGAAAACTTTGCAAGAAATTAAAACACATTTAAGATCTTATAGTGTAGATGTAAAAACTGAGAATAGAGAAAAATTCGGTGAAGTTTTCACCCCTACTGATTTAGTAAATCAAATACTTGATCAAATGAATCCTAATGTTTTTATAGAAAATAACACTTTCCTAGACCACTGTTGTGGCAACGGACAATTTTTAAGCGAAGTTTTAATACGTAAACTAGAAAATAATATACCGTTTGAGCAAGCACTAAGTGAAATATACGGTGTTGAAATCAATGAAGAAAATGTTAATGAATGCAAAGAACGACTATTGTGCGGACAAGAACATTTACGGCATATTGTAGATAAAAACATTGTATGTGCAGATGCTAGCAGATATCATTATCGCTTCGATGAATCTTATCCTTATGACGACGAGCAAAAAGAGATTATTTTTGAAAGTTTGTTCGAAATAGATTGACAAACGTCTTTACTGATCGTATACTAATAAAATATTAATCAATAGAGGCGTCTATGATTCCTAAGCAAAAAACTTTTAAAGTACAAGATGTTCTTGCTATTGCTTTTGCAGCTTATCGCAAGAACGATGGCTACATTAAAGACTCTTATCGTTTTTCAGAGCCTGACAACGAGCCATTGTTCTCTAATAAGGACATGGTAAAATTCCAACTTAATCCGGATTATCGACCAGGCGACTTTAAACCGTTACGCACTGTTGAGGAAGACTATGAAGCAGTAGATGTTGCTCTTAAACACTTTCGCAGATATACCATGGAATTACTAGGTGAAAGTCTAAGCGATTTTCAAAAGAGCATATTTGAAAATGTTACACAAGACGAAGTAGAATATAAAAATCTTGGTATGCTAGCGTATGTTCCTGAATTAGTTGCTCGCGAAGTACGAGAAAATTCTTTAAAGAAAAAACTGCGTACAGAGTATAGAGACAGTGCATACTTAGGTACAGCAGGTGATAGTGTAGAAGGTGTTTGTCTTATACTAGACAGTCACTATAGTTCGCACTACGAGCGTTATGCGTACACTGCTGACTATATGGGCAACATTATTTCGTTTTGGTATAAGAACGAAATTCCTGCAGGTGAGCGTCGTAAGTTTAAAGGTAAGGTAAAAGAACAGTCTAAGAACAGATTGTTTGCCGTTAATGAAACTCGACTTAACTACGTTAAGGTATATACAGTATGAACATAAAACATTATCCATTATTTAATTCGGCTCCAATTATCAAACACTTTGAAGAAAAAGACGGAGTAGAAGTTGTATATGTCTGTACTACAGATCTTAAAGCCAGTGACACACCAGTAGATATTTTTTATCGCGGCACTCCGCATCCTGACTTTGGGAATCGATATTTTGGACTGTACTATGATAATGTCCGTGATGCAACAATGATTTGTGATGCAGATATCTTAGAAGAGCTATCATTCGGTCTAGTAGAAAATGATAATGGCGAAATGGAATACTCACAAAGCCATCATGACTATAAACAATTCGAAAATGGTAATATGATTGACGGTGGACGAGTGTACACAAGAGCATCTGGCGAAGTACATCCTTACAAAATTGTAGACGGCGAATTTAAGTTACAAAAAAATGAAAGTTAATATTCAAATAGACCTAACGCCTGAAGAAGCAAAAGAACTATTTGTGCCGAGCGACAAGCAAACAGAATTTCAAATGAAAACCTATGATGCATATGTAAAAGCATTGCAGGACATGGTATGGGATCAAGTAGATCCATACAATATGTTTAAAAGGAAAGACGAAGATGCCTGAACGATCTCTTATCGACAAATGTAAGATGACCCCACAAGAGATATTTGAATATAAAACAAAATGGAAGCCAAATTCATATCAAGTTGACGTACACAGTGATTTGGATGTACAGTGTAAATCATGGTGTAGAGGAAATTTAAATAGGTGGGAGTGGAGCATGGACACTTACACAGATGTGTATAGCCACTCGTTTTATTTTGAAAATGACTTACACGCAAAGGAATTTGCAAATAAGTTTAAAGCATGGGTAGACAAGGGTAAAGGTTAATGACAGATTTACATGAGCTAGCACTGGAACTAGCAGACGAAAAACTTAAAAAGATTAGTCGTCTAACAGTAGTAGACGAAGATGGGCGTAGCTATGAACGCTGGTTTAAAGAAGGTGAACATCTCCAATATCAATTCCAGGACGATGGCCAAACTCTAAAGATTTTTATAAGCGATAAGAAACTTGTTTAGCAGACGCACTGGATTACTGATAGGATATTTAGGATTGTTTACAGGATTTCTGTATGGCAATATTTTTCTTATTATGGCCGGTGCAGTCGTTTGTTTTAACGAAATGCAAGGACAGGAGGAAGATCGTGAGTGATAGACCTAGATTACCGTCGGAAGATTGGCACTGGGACAATGATAGACGTCGTTGGGTCTACATGGGAGATTATGGTTCTACTAATCGTACATATCGTTGGGAACTTACCAAAGGAACACTAGTGTATCAAAATGACCTGATGATGGAAGCTATAGATGTTGCATGTAACAATATGTCTACTTTTCCTGATGCAGAACGCATTATTGCAAAATTAAATGATAAGTAAAGACTACGAAAGAGTTATAGCAGTCATTGAAAGTTGCAAAAACATAGATCAATTAGAAACTGCTAAACGGATGTTATTCAACTTTGTAGAAAAATACAAAGACGAACTTACGTCTGCGGACCGCCAGCAAGCAATGATAGAAATACAAAAACTAATGGACGAATGTATTGCAAGGATAGAACTATGAAATATGCCCTAATGGTACAAATAGATGAGTTTGGTGACGATGATTGGATATATGTCACTGAAGATTCTCTTGACGGACCTTGTGTGAAAGTGTATAATACCAGTGAAGAAGCAGAAGATGCCGCAGAGATTTGGCGACTTCCAGGCAAAGAGCGTAATGTAAAGGTAGTAACTTATGCAAGCAAAGATTAGAAAGTATGCGTGGCAACCGACTATGCCTGACTGGGTTTACGAAATTCCTGTATTGCGAAATGCATGGTGGAAGTTCTTTGAGTTTACCAGCGACTGGCAAGGGAAGCGCAGAGTTAATGTAAAGGTTGATGCATGGGACGCATGGAATGCTGACGACACTCTTGCACACATCATACTACCTGTGCTTGTAGAGGTCAAGCGTAGCAAGCAAGGTGCTCCTAATGTAGATGCAGAAGATGTGCCAGAGAATATGCGACCTGGCAAACTTGAGATTGAACAGTATAACAAGGACGGTACTACTGATGCACTGTTTTTTAAGCGTTGGGATTATGTGCTAGACGAAATGATCTGGGCGTTTTCAGAGCATGTAAAAGACTATGATGATGCAGAAGGCAAGTTCTGGAGTGGCGAACACGATACAGTGTGGACTCCTGTGGACGAAGATGGTAATGAAGTTGCCAAAGAAGACAGCAAATATTCCCGCATGGATCGAGGACCAAACGACACCAGTGAATGGGATAAAGAAGGCTGGCAGGCATACATGGAACGCAAACAAAACGGTTTTAGACTGTTTGGCAAATACTACACATCACTGTGGACATAGCAATGGTAGACGAAAACACCACTAAAGAAGAATACAAAGAAGAACGTGCTATGAGTAGGGCCGCAAGCCTTGCCATGGAACTGTCTAAAGAAAAGAAACGTCTACAAGAAGAACTTGAAGAGATGCAACATCAGTTTGACGTTGTTGCTCCTTCAACACCTACAGGTGGTCCAGACAGTTATCTTAAATGGGTAGGTGTTACTTTTGCAGTATTAGGTATCTTTTTGCAGAGTGGCGGTTTTACACTCTACGGACAGTTGTGTTACCTGTTAGGTGCAACATCTTGGACTGTGGTAGGAATTTATTGGAATGACAAGGCTGTGATGCTGGGCAGTGTCATTCCAGCAACAGCAACAGCATTAGCAATATCAAGAACATTATTTGGAGCATAAATTGAAAGTAAAATTAGTAAGTTATTCACAACCTAGCAAAGAGTTTTTAGAAGAAGGATTAGATGATGTTCAGGATCTTATTGCGTATGCGGCTCGAGTATCTAACCCATCAAATCAACTTAATTCAGAGACCTCTACTCGCTTACTCAACTACCTTGCGAAGCATAAACACTGGTCGCCATTTGAAATGGTATCTGCTTGCCTAGAGATTGAAACTACACGAGATATTGCAAGGCAGATTTTACGTCATCGCAGTTTTAGTTTCCAAGAGTTTAGTCAGCGTTATGCAAATCCTGTAGAAGATTTAAGATTTGAAGTGCGTGAAGCAAGATTACAAGATGAAAAGAATCGCCAAAACTCAGTGTCATTAAATATTCACGACAACGAAGAACATGCAAAACTACACATTGAGTGGAATGAAAAACAGCAAGCAGTGATTGATGCGGCATGTGAAGCCTATGAGTGGGCTATTGAAAACGGTATTGCTAAAGAACAAGCCCGTGCTGTATTGCCCGAAGGAAACACAGTTAGTCGTATGTATATGAACGGTACTTTGCGTTCATGGATTCATTACATTGAATTAAGAGCGGCAAACGGCACACAACTAGAGCACATGGAAATTGCTCGAGAAGTTGCAAAAGTCATTACAGAAATCTTTCCATTAGCAGAAGAATACATCGGAGAATAAAATGCCATTAGTACCAATTGTAGTAGAACAAGAAGCCAAGGGCGAACGTAGTTACGATATCTATAGTCGTCTATTAAAAGATCGTATTATTATGCTTAACGGTCCTGTAGAAGATTATATGGCTAACCTAATTGTAGCTCAAATGTTGTTTTTAGAATCAGAGAATCCTGATAAAGATATTAATTTGTACATTAATTCACCAGGAGGATCAGTAACATCGGGTCTAAGCATTTATGATACTATGCAATATATCAAGTGCGACGTCCGTACAATTGTCATGGGCCAAGCGGCCAGCATGGGTAGTTTCCTAGCACAAGCAGGAGCACCAGGTAAGCGTATTGTACTTCCAGAAAGTCGTACAATGATTCACAGAGTAAGTTCAGGCACACGAGGAACAGGTGGGTCAGTACATGTACAAGAGCTAGAGATGGAAGATAACATTAGGCATCTACAAGAAAGCAAGCGTCTGAATCAAAGACTTACAGAGTTGTATGTAAAACATAACACTGCTGGAAGGGGATATGACGATATGTATGATACAATGAAGTTCGATACGTTTTTATCGGCACAAGAAGCAGTAGAATGGGGACTTGCTGACAAGGTAGCGGAGTCGCGGTAATGACCGATAAATGGCACGGAGGAAAAGGTGACAAGCCAAGAAAAACAAGCAACAGTAAAAAATTCTCCGACGGATGGGACAGAATCTTTGGAAACAAAAATAGCAGAGATGAAAAACATTCCGACGGAAAAGGACTTGACAAACCTTCTAAGTGAAGGTATACTTGTTGTAACATTTAATAAATTAGATGGAGATGAAAGGGTAATGACCTGCACAAAAAATGTAAAAGTCATTCCTGAAGGTAGTCTTCCTAAAAATAGTAAAACACCCAAGGTACAAGGATTAGTTACAGTTTGGGACGTAAATGCCAAGGGATGGCGATCGTTTAAGTACGACAGAGTAACAAAGGTAGAAATGCAATGAAATATGCAGAAAAAGTTTTCCACGCAGTTGTGTTAAGCAGTGCAGTTGGTTTTTATAGTAGTTTAGCATTTGGTGTAGAATCTAATAATGTAATGGGCGTTACAGAAAATCATTACAAAACTGTGATTCAGCAAAAGCCGTATATAGTGGAAGTTTGTAAAGATGTACAAGTAAGTGGTGATCGCACTGCTGACACAATTGTTGGTACAATTATTGGCGGTGTTGTAGGACATCAAATTGATCACAAAGACGGTGCAAAGATTGGCGGCGTACTAGGTGGCATTATTGGCAATCAAAATTCAAATGCCAAAGGTGGTGTTCAACGCCAGTGTCAAACTGAAACACGCTACGAAGAAGAACAGATTCGAGTGTACAGTCATTCAACTATTACTTTCTGGGATGGTGGACAAGAGTTTACTGTAAAATTTAAGAGGTAATTATGGCAATCTTATTTTTAATTTTATTCTTTGAAGGAAACAAAGAATATTTTGAAATGGTTGATACACAAACCAAACAGGGTTACACCTGGGAATATGTTGGCAAGACAGAAGTTACTGACGAGATTGCCCTGCCAGCAGTTGATGAGCGTACAGGCAAAAAATATTACTATTATTACTTGACAAAGCCCGAATAAGATTGTACTATAATAATATAGGCAATAAAGAAAAGGCAAAGATATTGAAAGAAAAAGTAATTTTAGTTGATTGTGATGGCGTACTCCTAGACTGGGAATATGCTTTCGGACAGTGGATGGCAAGGCATGGTTATGAAATAGATCCTGCATTCCACACAGATTATTTGATGGACAAGAAATATGGCTTGTCTAAAATAGAAGGCAAGCGCCTTATTAGGATGTTTAACGAGAGTGCATGGATTCGTAAACTTCCACCGTTGCGTGATGCAATACATTACGTAAAAAAATTGCATGTAGAACATGGTTACATATTCCATGCAATTACTAGTTTAAGTGAAGATCAGTATGCTCAACATTTACGCACAAAGAATCTGCGTGAAATGTTTGGTGATACAGTTTTTGAAAAATATGTTTATCTGGACACTGGCGCTGATAAAGACGAAGTGCTAGAATGGTACAATGGTACAGGTTGCTACTGGGTAGAAGACAAGCCCCAGAATGCATTGGTTGGTCGTGATGTTGGATTAAACTCACTTTTAATGGACCACAAACATAACCAAGGCGAGTACTCCGGAGTAACACGGGTACGCAACTGGAAAGAAATATATAACATTGTAACAGAATAAAGAGTTTATTCCGCGATAGCTCAGTTGGTAGAGCAAAGGACTGTTAATCCTTTGGTCCCTGGTTCGAGTCCAGGTCGCGGAGCCAATTTTAGAACCGACGGGTTCTGAAAGGAGTGTGACTGAATACCTCTCGCCGAAGGGGGGTAAGGTAGATCTGAAGGGTTTAGCGACCGTGTCTTAGCGGACTGTAAGATCGTTGGAAGTCTAATGAAGAAAGGTACTTCGGATAGTACTTCCATGGTGGTTACCCTATTCCACCCACTCCACCTTTTTTATGGAATGGCTGTGCCACGTCTAACGAAAAGACAGCCCCGAACAAGGAGATATGGCAGAGTGGTCGATCGCGCTCCCCTGCTAAGGGAGTATGCGTTAATAGCGCATCGAAGGTTCGAATCCTTCTATCTCCGCCAGATTGCTCGTTTAGCATAGTTGGTAATGCAGCACACTTGTAATGTGAAGATCCGCGGTTCGAGTCCGTGAACGAGCACCACTAAATACATATATGCCGCTGTGGTGAAATTGGTAGACACGCTAGATTTAGGTTCTAGTTTCGAGAGGAGTGGGGGTTCAAGTCCCTCCAGCGGCACCATTCCGCAGACTGTATAGCAGTTTGCACCGCTCTGATAAAGCGGTTTAAAGGATCTTGTTCTCTTTTTAAAATAATCGAGCAAGTGGTGCCCAGGAAGGTAAGACCTGAGTAAGTCTAGAAACTGCTCCCATATCGGGAGATCAAAATGAAATATGTATTAGTGGCGCTGTTTATGCTCATCGTCTTACCAGTAAAAGCAGAAACAGTAACAATGCCAATCCAATGTGGCAGTTCACAAGAAGTTTTAGAAATTGTTAAACAGAAATATCAAGAAGAACTGCTCTTTTTAAGTGAAGGAATTGCCGCAGGAAACAAAAGTCCTCTTTACAATTCTCTTTGGGTAAACTATGAAACAAAGACCTGGAGTTTCATTGTAATTAATAAAAAAGATCAAACTGCATGTTTGTTTGCAAGCGGAAAAGTATTCCAATTTTTTGAACCTGGAGAAAGCATTTAATGTATTGGATTGAAGTCGATTTTGATAGCGGTAAAACTTTAAGGAAAGAAGATCCTAGTATGAACGAAACATTTAAAGTTTATGCTAGATACTCTAACCCTAGTAAATCTAAACCAAAGGTTCTTGCTATTAGAGCAGGTAAGGCTAAATAATATTATGAACAACGCAATCTTTAACACATCACCGCTATGCTGGCTGCTACTAGGAAGCCCGGGTTCGTGTTGACGTAAGTTCATGCATATTATCATAAAGCCCGGGATAAAAATGTTCCGGGCTTTTTTTATGGGAGAAGGAAATGAGTGCAAGTGAATACTGGCGTTATATGAAAAATAATATTCAATAAAGGTTGACAAAGAATAACATGCATGTATAATATATAGACAATGCCGGATTGGTGTAATGGTAACACTGGGGTCTCCAAAACCCTAACTGGGAGTTCGATTCTCTCATCCGGTGCCAAATGTGGGCGTGGCTGAGTTGGTCCAAAGCAACAGACTGCAAATCTGTAAAACCGGGGGTTCGAATCCCTCCGCCCACTCCATTTTAGGTTGACAAGTTTTATTTTTCCTAGTATACTTACTGAAAATGTTAGAGGTATCTAAAATGAGACGAGCAGTACACATCGACAATCGCAACTACGATAAAGAAGCACAAGAAGTAATTAGAAATCTTTCAGATCAGGAGTTGTACAAGCTCTATGAAATTGTGTTAGATCAAAAACAAAAACGTAATAGTCGCGAACGTGATAATGAATTGTTTGCTGTACAAAAAGCAATCGAAACAAAGAAAGGTGTTGACTACGCCCGTCTTAAAAATTTGCAACATGGCTATAAAAGTTCAATGGCTCAAGATGCAGGACTTGGAGATTTGATTGCCAACAATAATCCTAAAAAGAAAAAATCATGAAAGTTGGATTAAGTTTAAGTCGTTGCCTTAGAGACATTGTCGAAGCTAAGGTTCTGTTTGAAGATGTGCTAGTAGTTATTGCTCGCACGGATTTAGATCCATACAACGATGCTCACTGGAAGCAAATCTTTGACGGTTATTTGTACGGTGGAGTAAGCCATCCAGAATGGGCAGGCATGGAAGATGAAGAAGAACATCTTCGTCATGTGTTAAAACAGTTATACGATCATGGAAAACTACATCAACCTAGACAGTTCGGTGCTCATCCTACTCGCTTGCCTTACTATTGGCTTGATACTTTTGCACCGGAAGAAGAGATTGCAAAAAACCCTGCGGCACAAAAGGCGTGGGATAATTACAAATTAATTGCAGGGTTATCTTAATGAGCAGAGACATATGGTTAATAAGTGACACACACTTTGGTCACGCTAACATACTAAATTTTACAGATAGCACCACTGGTAAACTTATCCGCGGTAATAGATTCTCGTCTGTTGAAGAAATGAACGAGACAATGGTTGAGAACTGGAATAAGACTGTTAAGCCAGGCGACCTTGTATATCACCTTGGTGATGTGTTCTTTGGACCTAAAGAAGACTTTATAAAGTTGTGGAAGTGGCTGCCTGGCAGTAAGCGTCTTGTGCTAGGCAATCACGATGACGCTAAGTTTTTTATTAAGAATGAGCTTGTTACCAAAGTTGTCATGTGGAGAGAGTTTCACGATCAAGGACTGCTGTTGACTCATGTTCCAATTGATCCAAGTGGACTATACAGATATAGACACGGTAATCATGACGAAGATAAAAGGATGTTGTTAAATGTTCACGGACACATTCATCAGAATCCTTCACCTACAGAACATCACAGATGTGTATGTGTAGAACATATTGACTACACACCTATACACATTGAGGAGTTGACAAAGTCGTAAAATAGTGTACAATAGTACTATGAACGATTTAAAGTTTACCACAGCAGGAGATTATATGCGTCCGCAACCTACATGGTATATCCATAATCTTGAAAACCACAACAGTCGCTTAGACAAAGAAGCAATCCTTGAATCTGCGCTACAAGACAATGTACCAGAGTTTTGGGAAGGTCTGCGTATGGCGCTGGATCCACTGATTACATTTGGTGTGAAGCAAGTACCCATTCGCAAAGACTTGCCACAGGGTCAGGGACTAGACTGGATTACATTCTGTGAGCTAACTGACAGACTTAAAAGTCGCGAGCTTACAGGACATGCCGCTCGTGATAGTGTACAACTATGTATGGAGATTGCCACAGACGAACAATGGAATGATTGGTATCGTCGCATCCTTATCAAAGACCTGCGCTGTGGTGTTAGCGAAAAGACTGTAAACAAAGTAGCACCAGGCACTGTTCCTGTGTTCACTTGTGCTCTAGCACACGACAGTGCTAATCACGAAAAGAAGATGACTGGCAAGAAGCAGATCGAAATCAAACTAGACGGTGTGCGTGTACTTACAGTTATTCAAGGCGACAAAGTAGAAATGTTTAGCCGCAACGGAAAACAGTTTCACAACTTTGGGCACATCATAGATGAAATCAAAACAGTATTAAAAGATCATCCTGTACCTTATTCGCTTGTACTTGATGGCGAGGTAATGAGTGCTAACTTCCAAGACCTTATGAAACAGGTACACCGCAAAGACAATGTAGCCGCAAACGATGCTGTACTACATTTGTTTGACACTATTCCACTAGAAGACTTTCAGAAAGGTAGTTGGGACAAGCCACAGAGCTTCCGCAGTCTTATTACCAAGCACTGGGTAGAAGAACACAAAGACGTCTTACAGCACGTACAAGCGTTGGATTGGGAAGATGTAGACTTAGATACTCCTGAAGGACAAAGTCGCTTTGTAGAGCTTAATAAAGCGGCTGTAGACGGTGGATATGAAGGCGTTATGATCAAAGACGTTGATGCACCCTACGAATGTAAAAGAACACATGCCTGGTTAAAGGCAAAACCATTTATCGAAGTAACACTAAAGGTAGTTGAAGTTGAAGAAGGTACTGGAAGAAATGCTGGGCGACTTGGCGCAATCGTTTGCGAAGGGATCGACGACGGAAAGGATATTCGCGTTAATGTGGGTAGTGGCTTCAGCGACGTTCATAGGGATGAGTATTGGGATAGCAAGGATGCTCTTATTGGAAATTTAGTAGAAGTAAGAGCTGATGCAATTACTCAAAACCAAGATGGTACTTATAGTTTGCGGTTTCCGCGATTTAAAACATTCAGAGGCTTTAAGCCGGGAGAAAAAGTATGAAAAATATTATCAAGGGATTTGAAGCAAATGGCTGGGTTGCGTTGAGCAAGTTCGGCTATGGACTATTGGATAACACAAAGAACGCACTTAAACATTCAAGCATGGAATACAGGTTTTTGTTGACTAACACACTTGCCGCTATGTGGTGTATTGCATTTGGCATTTACACTGCTGAACTGTTGTACATTGGATACAACATTATTGGACACACGGTATTGATTGCCGCAGTGTTCTTCACATTCTTTGTGTTCGCTAAAGAGAAAACAAAAACTCCTCCTGCACCACCTAACAAGGTGCAATGGGATCTAGAGCGTGAAGGCTAAAGTAGTCTTACACGAATTTAAAATGGGCGATGTAGAGGACATTGAAATCTATGCCGCCCAGCCTATATACGAATGGCAACAAACTCCAGAGGGCAAATGGGCTATGGAACATGCTGAAGATATAACTTGGCAAACTCATATAGATCCTGGCTACTACGGATGGACAGTTCAAATCACCGGCATACTAGAAGACAAGTATGCAACCTACTACACACTCAAAAATAGTTGACAACTCTCGTTAAGACATATATACTGTCAGAACACATTTAGGAGACACCCAATGGCAACTAAACAAGTAAAACGCCAAAAAGTAAAATCACTATGTCCTGACTTCGCAGGATATGAATCGTGGAGCCCACAAAAGTTTCACAGTGAAAGAAATAAGATGCGTGATTATATCTACGGCGAGTTTAAAGCCAGCGACTTGCTAGCTCATGTATGGAAGTGGATGAAGACACATGAATACTCTGCACAAGATATCAAACAAGCTAAAGCAGTTGGTGTAAACTCTACATGCGGTATCTATGCTAAAATGTTAGAAATGGGTGTGCCTAGTTACTACGACAAACATGCAGAGTATTGGGAAGGCATGGAAGGTGTATCAGGTAAGATGCGTGACATCAACGAGTTTATCAAAGAACAGGTTGACCTAGCAGTTACCGCCGGTAAAGACGTTGTTGCAGAAGAAGCAAAAGAAGAAGCTGCTAAAAAGAATGTGTACACACCCACCATCCAAGATCGTATCCGAGAACAAGCACAGAACGCTTGTAACGCTATCGACGCTTGGTTGGATACCTATGCAAGCACAAAGAAAGATTTTAACTTTGTAGGTCATTTTACAGAGACAGGCGTAACACAGGCCCATGCCCGTAAGATTAAAGAATATTACACAGGAGAGTATGAAGAATACAGCGAGGTTGTTAATCACATGCCAACTCCGCAACAGATTGCAAAGATCGCAGACGAACAAGAAAAGGATCTTGCACAACAGTTCCGCGAAGGATATGCACATCTAGCAAAAACAGATGCTAAAAAGATGTTAGAAGGACTAGAAAAAATCCTAACTGCCTGCGATATGGTGATTGAAAAAGCAAAGACTACTCGCAAGCCGCGTGTTAAGAAAGCACCTAGCAAAGAAAAACTAATTGCTAAAGTCAAGTATAAAAAACAGGATACGAAATACTCAATTGTATCAGTACATCCTAGTGATATGATCGATGCCAAAGAAGTATGGGTGTTTAATACTAAAAATCGCAAATTAGGCAAGTATATTGCAGATGATATGACTGGGCCTATTACTGTAAAAGGTACGAGTCTTGTAGGCTACAATGAAATTACCAGTGTACAAAAGACACTTCGCAAGCCAGAAGAACAATTAAAGGCATTTAAGAGTGCCGGAAAGGTCGCACTACGCAAGTTCTTAGAAGATATTAACACAACTGATACAAAACTTAATGGACGCCTAAACGAAGAGACTGTGATACTTAAGGTAAGTAGATAAATACTTACATGAACAATTCTTTCGATCTTAATTCTGTTAAACAAGGGCTAAACAGTTTAGTTGATGCTGTAGAACAACTACAACAGCAACCTGTGTCTGAATATACACCTGCTCAGAGAAGTATTAGCGGTAATGCCATAAATGGTGGCATGATCACTAACTTTAGAAGCGTAGGTATTCAAGACTTAGCCAGCAAATTAACAGCAACATTAGACGATGACGGCATACACATCAAAGCAGTTCACACCGAAGAACTTGTAGGTGATACTACAGTTTCAGGTGACCTTAGAGTAGATGGATTAATATCTGCTAAAAAACTTCATGTAGATGAAATTACAGCAGATATTAGACAAGAAAGAAGTTCTCCTTTAGAATTTATTGCAGGCGAAACTGAAAGCGTTTACGGTAAAGGATTATTATGGAGAGGCTTTGAAAGAACAGCACAGTTTGTATACCATACTAATCCTGATAGAATTTTAAGTACAGAACACATTGACCTTACAGGTGATGCGGCATTTATGCTAAACAGTGTACCTGTGTTGTCAGGACATACACTAGGAACTTCTATTATCCATAGTAATCTACAAAGAGTAGGAGCACTGGAAAGTCTTGCCGTACAAGGCAATGTAATGATCGATGAGTTTATTGTTTATAATGCAGGATCACAACGATTAGGCTTAAACACTGATGAACCAAACGGAACATTTAGTGTTGCTGGATTAGATCATGAGTTTATTATAGAGACAGAAGATTATAATTCTACCAAATTAGGCAATTATTCAGCTAGTAATTTAGAAATTGTAACCGACAATACAAGTAGAATAACAGTAACATCAACAGGCGATATAAAACTAGGCAATCAAGGTACTACGCATACAAAAGTCAGTGTTTACGGTAAATTAGGCGTAAACGTCACAAATGTTTCAGACGATGTAAGTTTTGCAGTTGCAGGAAAGATGTCACAAGACGGAAAACAATTTATTGTAGGAGCCGAAGCACCTCGCACCGGTACTTATAATCAAGGAGATATTGTCTGGAATACTCACCCACAACCTACAGGATTTGTAGGATGGATTTGTATTAAAGAAGGCACTCCTGGTATTTGGAAGCCTTTCGGACAAATAAGTCAGTAGATTATATCTAACAACTCTTGATTAAATAATAGTGTAAACTTTATACACGGGGGGTTTTATGGACAACAAAGAGTTTACTAATAAAATTGTGTCTGAAGTTAAATGGTGGCATATCTTAGGATGGTCTACGCCTATTGTTGCTCTCGGTGTACTGTTTTTTTTAGAAATGATAGGGTGGAGTGACTTTCTTCATAAAGGATTAGTTATCGGTGCAAGTGTGTTTTTTGCAGTTGCCGTTTTTTGGTGGTGGTGGGCTATTGCAAGAATAGCAGGCCTTGCTAAAGCATTATTTCTTACAACAAATAAATTAGAAGGTATAAAGCAGGCTCTGCAGGATTTAAAAAATGATCTGGGTAATAGGCAACGGTGAAAGCCGATTGCCTGTCAATGTAAACAATCTTCAAGGAACTAAAATAGGGTGTAATGCTATATATAGGGATTACACTGTAGATCATCTTGTCTGTGTAGACAAAAGAATGGCAAAAGAAGCACAATTAAAATTTGCAGGGCCGTTGTATACTAGACCAGACTGGAAATACGCTAGTTTGCTTACTGTACCAGAACTTCCTTTCCCACAAGAAACAAGAGCAGACGAACCTATACATTGGGGCAGTGGACCTTATGCTGTTTATATTGCTTGCACTTTAGATACTGAAATTAATTTACTTGGGTTCGATTTATATAGTAAAGATAAAAATGTAAACAATGTTTATAAAGGAACACAAGGGTATGTAAAAGAAACACATCATGCCATTGATCCTCGATATTGGATACATCAAGTCGGAAAAATAATCCAATACTTTCCTAGTCACAAGTTTACAATATATCAAGAAGACGATTGGGAAATACCAGAATCCTGGTTAGAGTCTAATATAACACTTGACAAGATAAGTAGTTTATTGTAATATATACAAGTGGTCTAATGCTCATCCCACTATAAACATTCTGCGCATCAAACTTACTCAAGAGGAGGCAAGAGATGTCTATTAAAATTAAAAGTACTAAAGTATACAAAAATTTACCTTGTGGTCATGCACAATGGTTTGACAAGAACGAAGATGGCACTCCTGGGCATTGTGCGCAGGTGCATGGATATGATAGAAGTGTAGAATTTACATTCGCAGGCGAAGTAGATGAACACGGCTGGATCGTTCCATTCGGCGGACTAAAGCCTGTAAAAGAATTTTTGGAATACTACTTTGATCATGTAACTGTACTACCAGCAGACGATCCAAGGATTGATTCTCTAAGAACAACTGAAGCATACCAATACAACGGGCTGCTTGGAAACTTGCGTATTCTTCCAAGTGGCGTAAGCATGGAGATGAGTTCATTGTTTATTTGGGAACATGTAAATGCATATATCTACTACATTACAAACGGACGCTGTTATGTAGAACAGGTACGAGTTTACGAACACGAGCGTAATGATGCAATGTGTGAAGTAGATGAAACAACTGCTAAGGCAGACGCACAAGACAAACAAGCAAATCTACAACTTCTTCCTATGAAACCAGAATGGCGTTGGGAAGCACCTAAGGACGCAATTGCTAGATTAAACGGATGAACTATGTTGTTTGTTTAAAACACGGTACCAAGTACTCCGCTGAATATGTAAATGTATTATACAACATGGTTCAGCGGAATCTGACAATACCTCACGAATTTGTTTGTTTTACAGAAGATCCTAAAGATATAAATCCAAATATTCGTATCGAACCGCTACCGATAGCAAATGTAAAAGGTTGGTGGTATAAACCTTTTATGTTCGATCCTGAGTTATTACCAGAAGGCACTAGACTGTTTTTAGATTTAGATGTAATTATTTTTAACAACATAGATAATTTATTTACGTACGAGTCTGGTAAATTCTGTATTATTAGAGACTTTAATAGATTCCAAAATAAACAATGGAATAAAATGAACTCTAGCGTTTTTAGACTAAATCATCAACAACAAGAACATGTTTATAAGAACTTCATAGAAAATCCAACTCACCATAGTAGAAGATTTCACGGCGACCAGGACTGGATCTTTAATCAAGTTAAAAAGGATTGGATATTTTGGCCAGACGAGTGGATACAAAGTTATAAATGGGAAATGCGAGGTAAACCGCAGATGATTAGAGGCAAAGATGGTAAAAGAAACTTTGCACAGCCAGGCACTCCTAACATATTAAAAGATACTAATATTGCAGTTTTCCATGGAGATCCTAATCCTCATTATTGTATAGACCCTTGGTGTAAAGAGAATTGGCGATGACTAGATTTGAGTTGTTTGTTGCATGGTATAAACAGTTGACATCTCGCGGATATAGTCGTATAATGAGTATTGAATACGCATGGTATAATAGTAAACGATTTAACTTAGATGGTACCTATAAAAAATGAAAAAACGAATAGGCTTTGCATGCAAGTACATGCATCCAGATCAAACGCAGAAGAAAAAACTCTTAGAAGAAATTCAGCGTCCACTTAACACACGATGCACTACTGTTGCTTGGCTTAATCGTCAAACTCGCGAAGATGCAGAACAGCGTCTATGGGAGTTAATGGAACATAACATTCAAAGTTATTACAATCTGATAAAATATGTAGGAGGTTTGCCCGATGGGCTTAGAATGGTTCGGCTGGGGAGTGATTGTCTTCCTGTTTACACTGAACGCAATTGGAGCTACTTTTGGCGGCGTAGCGACGTGCGCGACTATTGCGAACGAGCGTTTGCAAGGGTTGGGGATCTTGCTCGCGATCTTGACGTCCGTCTATCTTTTCACCCTGGTCAGTTTACTGTACTTGCTAGTGAAAGTGAAGATATAGTAAATAGAAGTATCGAGGAGTTTGAATATCATGTCGATATGGCTAGGTGGATGGGCTACGGCCGATCATTTCAAGACTTTAAATGCAATGTCCACATCTCCGGCCGTAAAGGCCCTGAAGGCATCAAACAAGTCCTCCCAAGACTCTCACAAGAAGCACGAAACATCATCACAATCGAAAACGACGAAGTCTCGTGGGGCACAGACGCTAGCCTTGAACTCGTCGATCATTGCGCTTTGGTACTCGATATCCATCACCACTGGGTCCGTGAAGGTGAATACATTACGCCCACCGACGATAGATTTAAGCGTATAGTAGACTCGTGGCGTGGTGTACGCCCTGTTATTCATTACTCAGTAAGCACAGAAGGTTATATGCATGGTTGGAATCCAGATGCAAAGCCTGTAATGGAAGAACTATTAGATGCAGGGTTTAAAAAAGGTAAACTCCGTGCTCACAGTGATTACTATTGGAATACTTCTTGTAATGAATGGGCCATACAATTTTTAGATCACGCTGATATTATGTGCGAATCTAAGATGAAAAATCTTGCAAGTATAGAATTATACAATAAATATGTTGTAGGAGATAAATCATGGTCACACAATGGATTAAATCAAGAATCAAAGAACGAACAAGTTGGGATGGTGCTGGCCTCATAGTAATGGGGTTACTTGCTATTTTTGCTGCTAATCTAGCTAAGATAGCAGGTGGAATTGCTGTAGCATACGGCATTTGGACTATCTATAAGAAAGAAGATTAGAATTTGTTTATAGGGATGTCGGTGTTTACACCGATATTCCAAATTCTACGTTTATCAACACCTTTTTGTTGTGCAAATTTTTTGGCATCACAGTTACCGCATACATGATAATAATTATTATTAATTCTATTTGGATCCATAGATCCTCTGTCTCGTAGAAATTCACTTCCGCAACAATCGCAAACAAGCCTTAGCATGGTTTTATATCGCACATAGATATGCTCTTTTCCAAGTTTAGACTGCCTAACATAGTTATTTTTAACTCTTATTTCTTCTATCAGCATATAGTTATTTACATTAAGATTATAAAATTTAAACTAAATACTACGTAATGTTATATCATGGAGTGGCATAATGGCAAGAGAAATTATTGACATCGGTGTAGAAGGTAATGACGGAACCGGTGACAGCCTTAGAGAATCCTTTAGAAAATCCAACTCAAACTTTAAAGAACTATACGCTATTTTTGGTCAAGGCGAAACCATTGGCTTTGATGCTTTAGGAGACACTCCAGACAGTTATGAAAATAGAGCTGGACAGGTTCCGATTGTTAATCAAACAGAAAACGGAATAAATCTAGTAGATCTTGCCAGTGATTCTGCTTTTGGTCAAGGTAAAGCAGACAGTGTGTTGTTTGATGCTGTTACTGACCCAGACAAACTTATTATTAGAACTGCTTTTACACAATTAAATGATGATGATGCTCCAACACTAAAAAATCATTTAAATGCCAATGCAAAAGCCATAGGCAATGTTGCTATCAACGAAACAGTTGCTAGTTCATTTGCGTCAAAATACGGTTCTCAGTTTACTATCGACGACCTTGTTCCAAATAAAAAATACGTTGATCAAAATTATTTGCCAAGAGGTAGCAAAGGTAAAACAGCAAATTTAAGAGATGAGCCTACAGATGCTACTGAATACACCTTTACCGTCAGCGCATTTGACCAAGGCGATGTAACCATAGGGTCGCACGATCTTAACACATCTAGTACAGGTGCTCCTTATGTCTATGAAAGCACTGGCGGCGATGCTACAAACTTAACTTCTGGAACTACATATTATATCCGTGTAGTTGATTTTGAAACTGTCACTTTACATCCTACCGCAGATGATGCTATATTGAATCAAAACAAGATTGACACAGTAGCAGGAAGCGGGACAGGAACACAAACGTTAACTGATGCAGCATACGATGATGCATTACAAGGCTTCTGGTTAGACAACGAAGCACTTCCTAGAAAGAGTATTGTTCGCCGTCAAGGCGACACTATGACTGGTCCACTAACGTTAAATGATCATCCAGGCGATCTAGCAGGGTTAGGCACACCAAACGGTGATGATGACTTGTATGCTGCATCAAAGTTTTACGTTGACCAATCATCTTACACAAGCACAACAAATTTATATGTAAATCCACAAGGCGACGACGAACAAAAACTAAGCCCTCCAGGTAAAGAAGGTCGTTCATCAAGATTTGCGTTTAAAACTTTAAATGCAGCGGCAAGAAAAGCAGACGAATTACAAAGATCAGCTCCAATTGAGTTAGGTCCTTATTTCCAAACTATTACACATAGTGATTATCTAGAAGACGCAAAAACTGAACAAGTAGGCTTTACAAACATATTAACAGGATCTGATGATCTAAAAACAGTTATCGAAGCAAACAGAACATTTATACAAGAAGAAGTTATTGCATATATTAATCAAACTTATCCAGATTTAAGATATGCCCAAAATACTTGTTACAGAGATGTAGGTCTTATCGTTGATTCTGCCGTGTTTGATGTATTAACAGGTGCAAATGCAAACTATCTGTCTAGATATGCAGGTCTTAGATATTATAGTTCTCCAAGTGCTCAAATAGCAATCAAAACACAGTTAACTGAAACAAAAGCAGGTATAACCTATATACAAAGTCTTGCAAACATTATTCTACAAGAAGGTGCTTACACCCCATTACAAACCAAATACGAAAGAACCACTCTTGTTGATCTGGGTATAGGCAGTATCAATGAAACCGCTAGACTAGCATTTGAAGATAAGATCGATACAGTTCTAGACGTAATTGATAATGGTCCATTAGATGCACCTACTATTGTAGATGGCGACACCTATGAGCTAGCACTTGACAATGGATCGGTTGGTTACGTTGATCAAGGAAATCCTAGTAACACAGACATTCGAGCTGGTAAAGTTATTCGAGGTAAAAAATCAGGTGCTTTAGGTAAAATTGTAGAATATATTCCAGAAGTAGACGGCGGAACTCCTACAGATAGAGATTTAATACGTGTAGTTTTACTAGAACCAAAAGAATTTGTTTTAGATGAAGAAATAGAATATGGTAACTTTGTAGTCGGTACTCAAGTTACTATACATGTAGAAACTGGCGTTTACTATGAAGATTATCCAATTAAACTTGCTGACAATGTAAGTATTGTAGGTGACGACTTTAGACGAACTATTCTACGTCCTGCTAATCGTATGTCACAAAGTAGATATACAAATACATACTTCTACAGAGACAAGGAATTTGATGGACTTACAGGTGACTCTTCTAGTGTTACAGGAGTTCCTGACGTAAACCTACCAGCAAGTGGTACTCCGTATATTAATCCACTTACAAATACATTAGATGGATACTTTGGTTATCATTATTTGTTAGATCCTACTAGTGAATTAAATATATCTAATTTTGGTACTAACAATCTGGGTAGTTATTTCCAAGCTGCTGAATTATTAAGAAGAAACAAAGAGTTTATTGTAGAAGAAGTTATCGAGTATGTCAACGAAACATATCCTAGTTTAGACTACAATGAATCAAAGTGTCGAAGAGACACTGGATTTATCATCGACGGTTTAGTTTTAGACCTAGTACAGGGCGGCAGAGTTAATTCTTTAACAAATCAAGGTGCTTATTATGTAGGTGCTGTCCAGGGCCAAGAAAGCGAAACACAAGGCGCAATAGATTATATACCTACTATTACCGCCGCAGTGTTAGCTAACACTGCATTCCTTGGTCAGCGAGGCAGTGTAGATCAATATATTGACACTGATTACACTTCAGAGTCAGGGGCACAAACAAACTTAGAGCAACTTATTAATTGTGTAAGTTTTGCATTTGATTCAAGTTATAATCCTCCAAAAAGAAACGATGAAGTAGACGTATTCCTATGTAACGATGCTACACGAGTTTGTAATGTAACTGTTCAAGGGCACGGCGGATTTATGATGGTGCTCGATCCAGATGGTCAAGTACTTACTAAATCACCTTACTGTCAGGTAGGCTCTAGTTTCTCTAAATCTTTAAACAGACAAGCATTCCGTGGAGGTATGTTAGTTGATGCGTTTGCTGCAAACTTACCAATGGAAGTTTATGAAATAACAAATGCATTTGAAATTAAAGTAAGAAGTGATGTAGGTGAAGGTCTATTCCAAAAACGTCCGCAAACACCTTGTCCGTTCTACATAGACGGTCAACGTTTCCAAGTCAACGAAGTTCGTTTCTGGCGTAAAAGTTTAGGTACTGCAATATTACTGTTAGATAAGACTAGTAACAGAGGTTTAGGGTGGTCAGGAACTACTAGTGCTGCCCCAACTGGTGTAAATCTTGATTCAGCAACTGATCAAAATCCAATTCCAATTACAGTCCAAAGCGGCGGCAACCGTTCGATGCTAGGTAACGACTTTACCCAGATTAACGATATGGGATATGGCCTAGTTGTAAACAACGGCGGTTTATCAGAAATGGTTTCGCAGTTTACGTATTATTGTTGGTCTGCATTCTATGCAAGAAACGGTGGACAAATTAGATCACTTAACGGATCTAATGCAAATGGTGAATACGGTCTTGTTGCAGAAGGATCAGATCCAAACGAAATTCCAGATGGAATTGCACTACGCGACGATTTAATGCAAGTTGCCAAAATGACAGGTGCTGCATCTAAATTAGTATTCTCAAGTGTGCAAACACTTACAAAAGGTGATATTTTACAACAAACTGATACAGTTTCAGGAGAAACTGTAACTGCAACTGTAGGTCATAATACTGTTGGCACTACAGTTTATATCTACGAACTCAGTTCTACAGGCGGAACTCCTGCATTTAATGCAACAGACGATGTATTCTTAAACCCAGCAGGTGTTAACACTAATATAGGTGCTCCGGATGAATATTCTACATTAGGATATGACCATGTAGGACCCACAGGCGCAACAAAGCAACAGTTTATTTGGGCATACGACTTAAAATACACTCCGCAGAATAACATGGAGGCGGAAGTTCTCTACGAAGGAGAATTAGTTACTAGTAGATACGAAGTTTCTAATCTACAATTAATAACAGATGCTATAATTGACGGACATTTAGATGTTCCGTATACTGACGATTCAGTAGCAGGTACTGGCGCTGTTATCGACATAGAAAAAACTAGATTAAACGGATACAATGCAATTATTAGAGATGGCGGTGCAACTTATGTAGTTGGCGACGAAATAACAGTGCTTGGTTCTAATGTTGGAGGAGTTGATTCTACAAACGATGTAACTATAACCGTAGATGCTGTAAACGCAACAACAGGTAGTATAACAGAGGTGTCTGTTTCAGGTACAGTTGCTCTTAACAATTCTACTCCTTACAATTCAGGTAGAATATGGAAATTAAATTTTGCAACAGGTAACGCCGGTTTTGAAGATGACGGCATTTTGGAGGATATGGAATCTGAAACTCCATTTAATCTAAGATTTAGTAAAACTTTTGTTATCACCGATCTCCAAGACAGAGATAACTTAACCATTAGACCAAGTACTGCTCTAGTATTTGAACCAGATGACGAAGAGATTACATATAGAACCATTGCATTTGGAGTGACAGAAGGTGCAGGCACAGCTCTTCCTATTACAGACACTGCGGTGACTATTGATGCTCCGTTCGATTTTATAAGATTAACGGTTAAACCTGATAAAGCAGTTTTAAGTGACTTTGCAGGTGTTGGTACTACTATGGGTGCTACAGCAGGTGACGTTGTTATTGCTGTGGAAAGACAGGAAGAACAAGCAGAAATAGATCGTTTAAACAACGATAATATGATTATAGTTTGGGCTGGTAAGACACACGTTGTTAGTAACTACACTGAACGAGGATCAGGTAGTGATGCATATGCAACTGTGGAAATAAGCGATCTCGCCGACGGTGAAGTTAATATTCCTGCAACTGGCGTAGGATTAAATAGAAGTGTACTTATCGGTGAGCAAGTTCAAGTTTTAAGAGCAGGTTTACAAGGTGGCATATTAGGTACAGTTACTATTAGAATTTCTACTTGTAGAGCAACAGGACACGATTTCTTAGACATAGGTACTGGTAGCTTTAATGAATCGAACTATCCAAACGTGCTTTTAGGCGCAGGTCGCGAACCTAACCAAGAAAATGAAGTGCAGGAAAGACGTAAAGGTCGTGTATTCTATGTAAGCACAGACCAAGACGGCTTCTTCCGTGTAGGTAGATTCTTTACAGTTGACCAGGGAACTGGTACTGTAAGTTTTGCTGCAAGTATTGCTCTTTCAAATTTGGATGGTATTGGATTTAAGCGAGGCGTAGTTGTTGCTGAGTTCTCAACAGACTCGGCAATGACTAACAATGCTATTGATACTGTACCAACACAAAGTGCTGTAAGACAATATGTTAACAGACGTCTTGGATGGGATCACGACGGAACAGCAGTTCCGAATAGAATAGGTCCTGGTGCTCTTGCAGCTAACGGTGAAATACCGATGACTGGTGCGTTAAATGCAGGCGGCAATCAAATTACAAACCTACCAGCACCGCAGTCAGGAGATGATGCGGCTCGTAAGTCATATGTGGATAACATTGTTTCAGGCAACGACTCGATAGAAGATCTTAAAAACGTCGAACTTAATAACCTGGGTGAAAGCGAATTTTTAATTACCACTGGTAAAAAACGTATTTACATTGATGCAGATACAATCGGTGGAACTGGATTATTTGCTGTAGATGACGAGTTTACTGGGAACTTTACTGGAGCTCAGGGCACAATTGTTGATATTGAAACAACAACTGATGTTATTGAAGGCAATGTACAGATAATAACTTATACACCTACCAGCGGTAATATCACCACACAAGATGTAATCGAAGTTACTAGCGGTCCTACAGGACAAGTTGTTTTAGGCCCATACGACGAATGGGGTAATACATCTTTAAATGACTCTAATAGTCAAATTGAGTTTAGTGTTTCAAGAGACGAAACTGGGGTTGACTTTAGAGCTAACATTAGAAATAATACAATTCTAAACGAAGATGTAAACACTGCGGCGGCAATTGCACAAAGCAAACTTGCAATGACCCAGGCAAATACATTTGATGAAGATGATGCTACTACTGGTTGGGCAGGGTCGCAAGCAAAAACACAAGCGGATCTAGGACTTGCTAAGTTCAGTGACGAAAACTTTGAAACCACAGAAGGTTATGTAAGAATTAAAAATAACGGTGTTGTATTTGCAGAATTACAAGATCTGGATCAAAATAAAGTTATAGGTCGCGTAAGCTCAGGTACAGGCGATCCTGAAGCATTAAATGTAACTCAAGCGTCAGGTACAGATTCTATACTAAGAACAAGAAACGACGGCGGCATCCAAGTCACTAACTTAATCTTAGGCACAGGTGATCCTAATATTATAATGGGATTATCATCAACGACCCTACAAATTAATACGCCAGGTGGTGCTAGAGTATTAAATGCAACAGGTACAACAGATAGTAAGATAAGTGTAACTATTCCAGATCATCTCGTTGTAGGTGACGGTAGTGCGGCGCAAAGCACACTGCAAGGGGATAGTACACTTGCAGGGGAAAGTAACTTAGCAGCTGACTGGATGTATAGTTCATTCATAGAAGCACCGGGTGAAAAAGGAGCTGCATCAACAGGTATTGGTATTGGTGCAGGTGGCGGCTTCTCCGATGCTGGAGAAATTGCTATTGTTACAGCAGGAACAACAGTAAGTGTTGCACCGTTTGTGTTTAGCTCAACTGGTGTAGTTCCAGATCAAAACGCTACCTATAATATAGGAGAAGGAGGCGAGAACCCTCTACGTTACAATACCGTTTATGCTACTGTATTTGATGGTGTTGCTACAAATGCTAGATATGCTGACTTGGCAGAGAAGTATTTGTCAGACGCTGAATACGAGCCAGGTACAGTTTTATGTTTTGGCGGTGAAGCTGAAGTTACAGAAAGTAACATCAAAGATGATACAAAAGTTGCTGGCGTTGTATCAACTAACCCTGCACACTTAATGAACGCAGAACTTGAAGGGAAAACTGTAGATTTGGCACTACAAGGAAGAGTTCCGTGTAAGGTATTTGGAAAGGTACAAAAGGGTGATATATTAGTCACCTCTAATGTACCAGGATATGCGATGGTAAACAACGATCCAAAAGTTGGCACAGTTATAGGTAAAGCAGTTGCAAACAAGGACGATGTTGACAAAGGCATTGTTGAAGTTGTTGTGGGGAGAGTGTAAATGGCACGTAGAATTATTAACCTAGGTACTAGTCCTAACAAAGGAGATGGTGATCCGCTAAGAATAGCGATGACCAAAATCAACGACAACTTTGATGAGCTTTACAACGAATTAGGTCCGCAACGTGACATTGTTGGTGTAGAAGTTAGGGGTGAAGACTCTACTGTTCTTGTTAACGGTATTGACAGTACGTTTAACTTAGATGGTACTGTAAAAAGTAATATTGCCCCAACAGACAATTTAGCATATAACATTGGTAATGAGCTTGCAAGATTTGCAAGAATATATGGTAGTGTTTCTGACAGAAATTCTAGGATTCTTGTTGATGCTGAAAACGGCAGTATAAACCTAAATGGCACAGTAAAAGGCGACGTTGTTCCTGATCAAAACGAAGTATATGACCTAGGACAAGCAAATGCAAGATTTAAAGATCTTTATCTAAGCGGTAACTCAATCTTCTTAGGTGACGGTAAAATCAGTGTTAATCCTGTCACAGGTGAATTTGAATTCACGGGAGATGTTCGTCAAGTAGTTGTAACTCAGAGAGACGTTGTTGGTAACTTATTTGCTCAAGATTCAACTCTAGTAGTTGACGGTGCTACAGGTGAAGTAAAGAACCTAGGCGGTGAAGCACCTAGTTATTATCTAGATTATAATAATTTTACTAATGTTCCTACACTAACACTAAGTGATATTCTTGCAAACGGAGGAGCGGCAGCCAGCACACTTCCTATACAAAACGTCACAGGCGACGGTACAGGAAGCATTACAGAATTTTTAAATATTTCATCTACAGTTGGCGGGACTATTTCAGGTTACGATACCCTAACAGGTACTGCTAGTGGAGATATTACAGGATACAATAACATTGTAGGTAATAACCTAGGTGATATTGGAGGTTATGTAAACGTCCGTGCAAGAGATAACTTTATTGTAAACAATGTTAGTTTTGGAAGCACACAAGTAACACAATGGAACGATGCTTATAGTTGGGGGGATCACAATCTAGAAGGTTATGCTACTATTACCTATGTAGATACTAGTGTAGCACAGGTATTAAACAGTCAGGGCTTTGTTACTTTTTGGAACAACCAATTTTTACAAAAAACCACAGACAATCTAGCAGAAGGTAGTAATAATCTTTATTATACTGAATCTCGTGTAAGAAGTATATTAAATGATGAGCTAGATCCTTATGCAAGCCAAGCATACGTTACCACACAGATTAATAATCTTAAAGGTACTGCACCTGGAGATCTAAACACTCTAGGAGAAATAGCTGCTGCTATCAACAACGATGCAAATTATTATAATACTGTAAACCAAGCATTAGCTCTAAAATTTAATATAGCAGACTTTGATACAACTTTTGATACAAACTTTGCGGCTAAAACAACAACTGCACTCACAGAAGGTGCAAACTTGTATTACACTGACGCTAGAGTTTTAAGTTATCTTACAAACAACAATTATGCAACGCAGGCATATGTAACACAAAGCGTGGCAGATTTAATTGATGCTGCTCCTGCAACATTAGATACATTAAATGAGTTAGCAGCAGCACTAGGAGATGATCCTAATTTTGCTACAACAGTTACAAATAACCTTGCACTAAAACTTAATGCAGCTGATTTTAATGATTTATTTGATACAAGATTTGGAACTAAAAACACCAGTGATATTCCTGAAGGGGCAAATCTTTACTATACAAATACAAGAGTAAGAAATGCTATAAATGTTGTTGATGCAGGCGGTGACGGCAGTATGGTATATAATACCGGTACAGGAACAATTACCTATACTGGACCAACTGCACTTGAAGTAAGAGCGCATCTAAGTGGCGATGGCGACATTAGTTATGATTCAGCAACTGGTACAATTACCTTTAACAATACAACTGGATACTTAACAGAAGTTACAGCCAATGATTTTGCCGAAACAGCATTAACAACAGATCAAGATGCATTTGAAGACACCAACGATAAGTTAATGACTGCGGCTGCTATTGATGATTTAATTAGAGCAAGAATCACAGTCACAGCAGAAATTGATACTTTAGATACTGTTGTAAAACGTAGTAATACCACAGATTCGGAAGTTATTGTTGCAGGACTAACAACAAGTACAATTACAGCCGCAGATAGTTCTAGTATAGACTTTGGTGACACACAACTTGAAAATGTAATTATAGATTTCGGGTCGTATTCAGGCTAGATAAATATTGAGTAGGAACGTAGAAAATGCCAAGATTAAAACTTAAAAGAAGTGATGTAACTGGACTTGTACCAAGTGCAGCCGAACTAGAGCTAGGTGAACTAGCCCTTAATACCTTCGACGGAAAACTATTCACTAAAATTAGCCAAAGCGGCCAAGAAAGTGTTATCACCATCGGTGGCGATGCATCAACTACAGGTGTACTTTTTGTTTCTAAAAACGGTGACGACGCAAACAGCGGAACAGCAGCTAACGCCGCAAAACAAACAATTAAATCTGCTATCGAAGTTGCAGAAGCTAATGTGTTTACTCCTGTAAATGTTCCGCCTAGCGGATATTACGATGCTATTGCTCTATTAAAATTAAACAGAACATTCATCCAAAAAGAAGTAGTTGCATTTATAGGTGACATTTTTCCTGTATTAACGTTTGATCAAGACAAATGTGAAAGAGACGTAGGATTAATTGTAGATGCTGTTATTGTAGATTTAGAATTTGGCGGTAACGAAGAATCAGTATATGCCGCAAGAAGTTACCTAAGCTATACTGGAACTCTTATCGAAGGACAAGTTAATGCAACTGCTACTGCTGTAGGTTATGCAAAAACCTTATCTAGACAGATTATAAGAAATGTACTTCTAGGATTTACCTATCAAACAGAAGTAGTTCAACAGGCGGATCCGTCTTATGTAAATGGCATAGACGCTAATGCTAGAATAATAGAATTATTTGATATCATAGAAGATACAATTACAGGCGGAGAAGATGCTATTCCTGTGATCATAGAAAACGCTGTAAACGTTACGCCCTACACAATTAGAGTAGCAAGTGGAGATTACACAGAAGATAATCCTATTCAATTGCCGCCTTTTACGGCTATTGTGGGAGACAGTTTAAGAACTGTTACTGTAAGACCTTCTAATGCTGACCAAGATTTATTCCACGTTACTCACGGCGATTATTTAAGCGATATGACATTCAGTGATCATGTTGCTCCTACTGCGGCTGTAGCATTTAATCCTGCAGGTAATACATTCTTACAACGTAGTGTAGAATCTTGGCGTTCACCATATATTCAAAACTGTACTTCAAAAACAACCACAGGTACAGGTATGCGAGTTGATGGTTCTGTTGCTGGAGGATTGCGTAGTATGGTCGTAGACTCATACACGCAGTATAACGAAGGCGGCATTGGTGTACACTTGCTTAATCGCGGTTATGCACAGTTAGTATCTGTGTTTACTATTTGCTGTCAAGATGCATTCCTTGCAGAAAGCGGTGGATTCTGTAGTATTACTAACTCTAACTCAAGTTTTGGTACTTATGGTTTAAGAGCTACAGGAGTTTCAGAATCACTGTATCAAGGTTCATCAGCAGGTGTAGATCAAAGCGGTACTACTATAACGATTGATGGATTAATTACAAGACCTAATATAGGTGACGCAGTTAAATTTGTAGGTGATGATTTTTATTATACCGTTATTGACTCTACAAGTTTATTCGCAACTGTAAATACAGGTGGATACACTGAAGCAGGCGATTTATTAATTTTAAATAAAGACTATATTGCAGACAAAGTAGGCGATTATGTTGACTCTACGTATCCTACACTAAACTATGATCGCGCAACCTGTGAAAGAGATGTAGCATTAATAGTAGAAGCAATAGCACAAGACCTAAAAGACGGAGGTGTAGAAAACTCCGACGAAGCTGCTGATGCATACTGGGCCGCTACTCAAAGTAGAGTAGCAGGACAAATTGACGAAACTGCCGATGCAGTTGCTACAATAAGTGCATTTGCAAATCAAGTGTTAAGCGGAACTGCAATAGGAATGGTAACAGATCCTAATTTGACTCCAGAAGCAGGAGCAGGAACTGTTGTAACAAGTCTAGTCGGAGATATTGCACAGGCAATAACTAGAGAAGTTACAGGAAGCAGTGATGTTACACTAGAACAAGCAGTTTTAAATGTTGTAGCAGACAACACTGTGGTGACATTCCATCAGCGCAGTTTAATTGGAGCATCTGCACACACATTTGAATATGTAGGATCTGGCAATCAAATAGAATACGCAGTTCCTTATTTAGGAGGTCGTCCTATACAAGAAAACGAAGTTGTAGAAGACGACAACGGTGCAGGTAAAGTAAACTTTACAAGCACAGACCAAAACGGTGATTTTAGAATTGGTCAAGAATTAGTGATCGAAAGAGCAACTGGTACTATTTCGGGAAGAACATTTAACCGAAGCCTGTTTGCTGTAATGACACCATACATACTAGCAATTACAGAGTAAAAGGAAAAAGAAATGGCAGAACCGTTACCGCTCAACCGATTTAGGACGATAACTGAAACACTGGAAACTTCAGAGCAAGAAGTTTATCAGGTTCCTGCAGGTGCATCAACTGTTGTACTAGGTGCGCAGTGTGCAAATGTAAGTGGATCAGAAACTACAGTAACGTTCAAAACAAGAATCAGCGGCACTGATACAGAATTGTTAGACGAGTTTCCTCTTCCGCCAAATGATGCAGTTAACCTAGTTAGCGGTAAATTGGTATTAGAAGAGAATGCTATTCTAGTAGCATCAACAACAACAAACTTATCTTGCAAACTAACATTGAGCATTTTGGAAACATCAAATGAGTAGCAGACTTACCAGCGGACGAGTAAAAAGAAGAGCACCTGATGATTTAACCGCAGACCGTTACGACTATCTTGGGTTAGATCAAGCAGAACCAGCAATGGGTGTGCCTAGCAGTGACGGACAAATGGTCATTAGCAACACAGACGGCACTAAAACATTTGCAGAGCCTACACTACAAACTATTGCGGATTTTGGAGCAACATCAACAACTCCGATATCAGTAAACGTAACAGGCAATGTAACAGGTACAGTGTCTAGTTTGTCAAATCATACAACTGACACACTAACTGAAGGTACAACAAATCTTTATTTTACAACTCAAAGAGCAAGAGACTCTTTTACCGCTGGTACAGGTATCACTATCATTAATGGTGAAATTGATGTAGGCCAACAAGTAGGCCCTTCAGACAATGTTGCATTCAACGACTTGACTGTGAATGGAACTTTTACATCAAACGATATTACATCTGCAAATATAGAAGCAGACGGTAACTTAACAGTTACAGGTAACCTAACAGTTTTAGGAAACACTACAACACAGGAAGCAGATAATTTAGCCGTAAGCGATCTTGTCATTACTGTTGCAGCAGGAGCAGAACAACCTAGTGATGCAAACGGTGCAGGATTATTAGTCGACGGTGCAAACGCAACCTTTAAATATTTTTCTATTCCTAATCACTGGCGTGTCAATGTAGGTTTAGAATCACCTCAAGGATTTTTTGGAGACCTAACAGGTGAAGTATTTGGAACTACACACGGATTACACGACGGTGATATGCAAGGGCATATCAAAGCCAGCGGCGGCGCTACTGTATTAGAAAATGGGTCTAACGGATTAGATTCTTTATACTATGGTAACATTGTTGGTCAAGATTCTACAATTATTGTTAGTAATGATGGAACACTTCGTGGTAGTTTAATCGGTGATGTAACAGGGGATGTTACTGGTAACGTTACAGGTAACCTAACAGGTAATGTTACAGGACAAGTTAGTGATATTACAAACTTTACTTCTGATGATTTAACAGAAGGTACAACAAACAAATACTTTAGTACTGCTAACATCGATTCCACTATTATAGGCGGCACAGGTGTTACTGTAAGTAGTGGCACAATCAGCATAGGACAAGATGTAGGCACTACTCAAAATGTTGAATTCAATCAAGTTGAAGCAGCCTTTGTTGGAGATTTAACAGGTGATGTTACAGGTGGATTATTTGGTCCTGTGTATCGTGCAGACGGAATTACAGTTCTTGTAAACCCAACAACTGCAACTTTTATAGGTGACGTAGACGGTGATGTTACTGGTAATTTAGATGGAAATGTTTCAGGTAATGTAACAGGTAATGTAACAGGTAATGTAGCAGGTAATGTTACAGGTAATGTTACTGGTAATTTAATAGGTGATGTATTAGCATCAAATGGAACTACAACAGTGGTTGATGCAGGTACAGGTACAAACCAAGATGCTATTTTCTACGGTAACGTTAATGTAACCGACGGTACAAGTACATTTAATAATATTAATGTCAATGGTGTTATCCTTGGACAAACGGCAGGAACAACAGACGGTAACCTAAGAGGTGACGTGCTTGCAAACGACGGTACTAAAATCTTAGAAAATGGGACTAACGGCACAGATGCAACATTTACAGGTTCGTTGTTAGGAAACGTGACAATAGGTTCTGGAACCAGTACTTTTAACAATGTCTCAGCGAATACAATAACAGCAAACGGTGTGCAGATTGGTTCTGTAACAGGACAATTACAGGGTAACTTGATTGGTGATGTTTTAGCTGCTGACGGTACTAAAATATTAGAAAACGGTTCAGACGGCTCTAACGCAGTGTTTACTGGTAATTTAGTTGGTCAAGTATCTAGTATTGCAAACTTTAATTCAGATGCACTTACAGAAGGTGCGTTAAATCTTTATTTCACAAATGCAAGAGCAGATGATAGAATAGCAAGGGCAGATATAGGAGATCTTGCTAATGTTGATTTAAACACAGACGCACCGGCAGATGGCGAAACATTAATCTACGATGCGGACAATGATAAATGGATTCCCGGTGAAGGTTTTAGTTCTTCACAGTTCGATGTAGAATTTGGCAACAAAAACACAGATAACCTACCAGAAGGTACAACAAATCTTTATTACACAGAAGCAAGAGCTAGATCAGAATTTTCAGTATCGAGTTCAGGCGCAGGTAGTCTTTCTTATAGTCCACTAACTGGTGTATTCTCTTATGTTGGTCCTGATCCTGTTACAGCAGGCACAGGTGTAACTATCACCGACGGACAAATTGCTATTGGACAGGCTGTTGCTATTGACAGTGATGTTAGATTTAACGATGTTAGAGTTGACGGTAATTTAACTGTAAATGGCACAACTACTACAGTTAATACAGAAACAATTAATCTAGCAGATAATATTATTGTATTAAATTCTAATGCAACAGGATCAGCAAGTCAAAATGCTGGTATTGAAATAGAGCGCGGCGATGACGTTAATGTACAGTTTATCTGGGACGAAACAAATAATCGCTGGAGTACAGGCGGACAGGTATTAGCAGCCAACGTTGTAGGTAATATAACAGGTACAGTTTCTAATTTATCTAACCTTACATCAGATAATTTAACAGAAGGCGCTACAAATTTATACTACAGCGATACTAAGGTGCAAAATGTAGTAGACAAGACATACGTTGACAGTTTGAATATTGATGCAGATACTTTGGATGGTCAACAAGGAAGTTACTATCTCAACTACACTAATTTTACAAACACACCTGAAAATTTAAGTGATTTTAATGACGATTTAAATCTAAGCTCTGAGCCTTTAATACAATTTACTCTTGGAGTAGACGGAACTAGTAATTATATATTTACTGGTCCTGGATTTCCAACAGCAACTAATGATCCAGATTTAATTCTTGTTCGCGGATTAAAATATATTTTTGATAATAGTAATAATTATCTTGCACATCCTTTTGTAATAAGAGAAGAATTTGACGGGACAAGTTATACAGACGGTATTACTGTTGTAGACGGTGTGACAACTTTCACTGTGCCAATGAACTGTCCAAGTAATCTTGTATATCAATGTCAAAATCATGGCGCATCTATGCGAGGTAATATTCTTGTATTAAGTCAAGGTGTAGCAAGTTTAGATAATTTGCTAGATGTCGAAGTAGGTACTCCGTTGAATGGGCAAAGTCTTGTTTATAATGCAGGTACAGGTCAATGGACCAATGCTACAGCAGGCTCACCACCGTTTGTGGAAGTTACAGGAAACACTACTTTAGTTGCAGGTGGACAATATTTTGCGAACACCACTAACGGAGCAATTACGTTAACTTTACCTGCAAGTCCAAGCATAGGAGATCAAGTAACTATTATTGACGCGGCAGGAACAGCAAGCGCAAATAACATTACAGTGGCAAGAAATGCCCAACGTATACAAGGAGTATCGCAAGATTTGTTGATTGATTCAGATAGAGCTGCGTTTACTCTTGTGTATTACAACTTCATCAACGGTTGGCTATTTAGAGATAACTAAATAACAGTATGGCGCAGAAATATAGTTTAACAAGAAGAGCTAGTTTACCAGGCATAGCTAACTATGCAACTTATGACGAACTTCCTCTTACCAATGTCACGGTAGGTAGATTAGCATGGGTTGCATCTTCACAAAAACTATATGTGTTTGACGGTGCTTGGCAAAGTATCGATACTACTAATATTCCACCATCAATCTATGCATTGCCTGCATCTTTATCTATACCTGTTGCTGCAGAATATACTTTAGATTTGGATACTGTTGCAGAAGATCCTGACGGACTACAATTAACCTATTCTTTAACCACTCCTACACCGCCTACTGATCCAGACACTGTTGTTGAAATTGACACAGCTGGAAATCTTGTTATTATTCCAGGGCTGACTCCAGAAAGTTTTATTATTCAAATAACAGCAAGTGATGGTATTGAACAAGATTCTAAATTAGTAACAGTTACAACAATTAATACTGCTCCGCAGATTACACCAATTCCTATACAGTTTCCTGTATATAATCCTACTGGTTCGTACACTGTTCCTCTAGCTTTTACAGATATTGACTTAAATGACAGTGTTACCTGGAGTATTGTAAGCACCTCAGGAATAGATATAGGACAATGCTCTATATCTCCAGAAAACGATGCTTTAATTGTTGTAGTTGACGTATTAGATCCGTTTACTGTTACAGTACAAGCAGAACAATATACTGCTACTCCATCTATTAATGTTGAATTTACTGTTATTACAGATTTACCGCAAGGACAAATTGAGTTCGGACACGGAACTTCGACGTGGACCGTACCACAAGGTGTTACAGAAATATCAGCAGTTACGGCAGGTAATGGTGGTGGCGCTTATATGAAAATAACCAGTTTTTCTGGTGAAAATATAGCAAAAGGTGGTGGCGGTGGAGCCCTTTCCTATAGCTCTAGTATCAGTGTTACTCCGGGAGAAACATTAGATGTTATAAACAATACCACAGGCTACGGAATTTACAGAGACGGTACACCTCTTTTATACGCAGAAAGTGGAGCAGATGCTGCACAAGATATTGTTGAAGCCGGTGGTAGAGGAGGTAGATCCAGCCAAGGCGTCGGTGAAGTTACCTATAGCGGTGGTAATGGGCATGCTAGGTTTATGCAAAATTTCCGGGTTCCAGGTGAAGCAGCAGCCGCCGGCGGTGCTCCGGCTGGATATGACGGAGACGGATGGGGCTCAGAAGACGGACAATATGGTAGCGATGGGTACAACGAAAATATACGAGGTGAAGATTATTTGCCTAGTCCAGGTACTGGTGTAGATCTAGAAAATCAGTTTCCCGTTAGTAGACTTTATGGTCCAGGTGGCATAGGAATAAAAGGTTTAGAAGGGCAAAGTTTTACAACCACAAGGTCGAATTCAAATAATGTGCCAATTTATTATGTAGCCGGCGGAGCAGGTGGAGAAGACGGTTATTCTGGTGACACAAGACCCACTACCGGCATCTTCGCAACTAACACCAGAGGATTATACGGAGGAGCTCACGGTGCTGGGGGCGGAATCCATAATGATGCAGGAGGTTGGAACACTTCTAGTGGAAGATTTATTGCATCTGGACGTCATGGTAGGACAAGAATTATTTGGGGTGCTAATAGAGCATATCCTGGAACAA
>Ga0209654_1000316_pt1 | contig 49958 bp, 43 predicted proteins | sample SaaInl1SG_22_DNA_FD_184646 | JGI IMG/M metagenome (GOLD analysis project Ga0209654, IMG submission 184646) | Marine microbial communities from expanding oxygen minimum zones in the Saanich Inlet - ESP_161SG_22_DNA (SPAdes) (version 2) | ecosystem: Environmental > Aquatic > Marine > Intertidal... | reverse complement strand
ATCTCGCCAAATGATTTCTTGGCCAGCGATGTTTTCAAACACCTGGGTCATGCGCCCGTGTTCCATGCCGTGGTCAAAGGTTTCTTCTAGGGCTTGTTGGTACAACAAATTATCGGGTTCATAATCTTTAAAGACATCATAGTATAATTGCGAGCCACTTTGTAGGTGTTTGGCCTTAATGGGTTTATTTGGGAAACCTTGAAATACTAAGCCCGAGATCACAGCAATATCTCGAAAACGGCGCCTGGCCATTTCTGATACATTGATGCTTTTTTCTAAATCCTCGTGTAAATGGTCCAGGGTCAAAAGATTATTGTCTAAAAAATCTTCTTTAGCAAATGGCTGATCGGACAATAATTCAAAGCCATAATCATTAAAAGACATGCTAAAGGTGATGGGCGATAAGAGACTTACACGATAAGCCATTAAGCTGGCCATGGCTTCGTGAATTGCATAGCCTTCAAAAGGGTAAAAGACGGTATGGTAGCCCTCCTTGGTTTGAAAGCGTTCAATTAAAAATTGATTGGGCTGCGGGATAATTGACTCCCGCTGCTGTTGATAGAACACCGGTGCGAGGGCTTTAAATTCTGGAGTTTCGAGATTGCGTTCTTCATACAAAGCCTTTTTCAATAAATCACTCAGGTGCGCACTAAAGCTCATGCGTCCTCCCATCCAGGCTGGGATACGACTTTTTTTGGATTTTGACTTGCGTACAATGACCTCCATATTGTGCATGCGAATCAATTCCAGATTGCGTCCAGAAAAGGTAAAGACATCTCCCGGTTTTAGCTTGGCGACAAACCATTCTTCAACGGTGCCAAGATAGCCTCCTTTTTGGTATCGTATTTTTAGATTGGCATCGCTTACGATGGTTCCCATCGAAAGGCGGTGGCGCATGGCAATGCCTTTGTTGAGCACTTTTAAGCTGCCGTCTTCTAACACATTGACTTTTTTGTATTCGTCATAGTGCTCGAGGCTTTGGCTTCCTTTGACTAAGAAATTGAGCAGCCACTGCCAGCGTTCTTCATCTAGGGTTTGAAAGCAAAAGGTGTTTTGAAGGATGGGGAAAAGTTTCTTTGGCTGAAAGCCTTTTCCTACGGCAAGGGTCATTAAAAATTGCAGTAAAACATCATAAGAATTGAGAAAGGGGATGCGATCTTCGATTTGTTGTTTTTCGATTCCTCTTTGCAGCGCAACCGATTCAATCAGCTCCATTGCATGGGTGGGAAGGAAGTGAATGGTACTGCCAGCTTTGGGTCGGTGGCCACTGCGTCCCGCCCGCTGAATAAAGCGCCCTACTCCTTTTGGGCTACCAATTTGCACACAGTTTTCTACCGGAGAAAAATCCACTCCTAAATCTAAACTGGAGGTGCAGACCACCACTTTGAGTTGTTCTTGTCTCAGCGCATCTTCTACCCACAAGCGAATTTTCTTATCGATGCTCCCATGGTGCATGGCGATGCTTCCGGCCAGATTAGGATCGGCTTCTAAAAGGCGATGAAACCAAATTTCACATTGTGCCCGCGTGTTGGTAAAAACCAGGGTGGTCTTATTTTTTTGCACCAATTTTAAAACCTGCGGTAAAAGGTGAATCCCTAAATGCCCCCGCCATGGGAAGCTCTCCATGTTTTTTGGCAATATGGACTTGACCTTAATTTTCTTTTTGATCTGCGCATTGACCGTCACATAATTCTCGATGGGACCCAACAAGATTTCTCGTGCTAAATCTTTATTCCCCAGTGTAGCCGAAATCCCCCAAACTTTTAACTCTGGGAGGAAAGAGCGCAAATAGACAATGGCTAATTCCACTTGAACTCCGCGTTTGGTGCCTAAGAGTTCGTGCCATTCGTCCACTACAATTACCTTGAGATGTTGAAAGCTTTTGGGGTGGTCTTTGGTGCTTAATAAAACATGCAAACTTTCTGGGGTAGTGACAAGGCCAAAAGAAGGTTTGCGTTTCTGTTTGGCGCGTTCACCTTGAGAAGTATCTCCAGTTCGCAGCGCAATGTTGAGGTCGGGATGCAGCTCGCTGGTCATGCGCTGGGTGGCCTGCTGAATCTCCACCGCCAAAGCGCGTAAAGGCGTAATCCAAAGGGCTTGAATCCCCACAGGATGCTTTTTTGTTTTAAGGGCTTCTTGCAGGATCCCGCCCCAAAGGGCAAAGGTTTTTCCGCTACCCGTGGGAGCGTGAAGCATGCCATTTTTCCCTTCTCCATAGGCCTTCCAGCAGTCTTTTTGAAAGGCTTGAGGGGTCCAACCCTGTGCTTTAAACCATTGCCGTACTGTTGTCATGGAAGCAATTGTTTGAGGTCCTCAAGACTGTTAGCATCTGCTATTTTTTTATCGTGTCGCCAGCGTAAAATACGGGGGAAACGCACGGCAACACCGCTTTTATGTCGGGGAGAAGCCGCAATGCCTTCAAAGGCAATTTCAAAAACCAACTCGGGTTTGACTTGTCGCACCGGGCCAAAGCGATCTAAGGTATTTTGCTTGACAAAATGATCTACTTTTTTGATTTCGGCATCAGTTAAACCCGAATAGGCTTTGGCAAAGGTGACCAAAGTATCTTCTTGCCAAAGGCCAAAGGTATAATCGGTATAAAGATTGGTGCGTCGCCCATGGCCACGCATGGCATAGGTCAAAACCGCATCGATGGTCTTGGGGTCAGATTTCCATTTCCACCAAGTCCCTTTTTTCCGCCCCACGGCATAGGGAGAATCTCTGTGCTTGAGCATTAGACCTTCACTGCGTTTCTCTGCTGCTTTTTCGCGTTCAATCGCGACTTTTTCCCAACTGGAAAACTGTAAAACTTCTGATAATAATAGGGGTACATTATCTGCTTTAACTTGATTGTATAGCTTCGCCAAAAGGTCTTGCCGTTCTGCCAAAGGAAGTGCGCGCACGTCTTTTCCTTCCCATTCTAAAAGATCATACAGCATGATCACAATGGGAATGTCTTTTTGAAGTTTTTGAGAAACGGTCTTTCGCCCGATGCGTTTTTGCAGGGCGTTAAAATCGCCAATTTGTTCGTCTATATACGGTAGTAGTTCTCCGTCCACCACTGTCCCGTTAGGGAAGTGATCAGCGAGACAAGCTAGTTCTGGAAACTTATCGGTGATTAATTCTTCCCCCCGACTCCATAAAAAATGTTTGTCCTCTCGAACGATTAATTGAGCGCGCATCCCGTCCCATTTGTGTTCGATATGCCAGTTTTCGACCGCTTCTTTTTCTTTCAACTCGTCTTCTAAGGCATAGGCCAAAAAGAAGGGGTAGGGCTGTGAAATTTGATCTTCAGGATTGGGGTTTAAGATAAGTTCGTCAAATGTTGTGGTCTGTGGGGACCATTGTCCCATCAAGCGGTGGGCCAAGATGTTCTCGTCTATATCAACTGCTTTTGATAGAGCCCGGGTCATTAATTTTTGACTCACCCCGATGCGAAATCCCCCGGTGAGGATTTTATTAAAGACAAAGCGTTCAAAGTTGTCTAGGCTCTGCCAGCGGTGGAGGATGTAGGCTTTTTTCTCTTCCTCCTCTTTGGGTTTTAAGGCGATGATTTCCTCAATGCATTGGGAGAGGGAAGGGGGTGTTCCTTTGGCTTCCTGTTGGACTAAAAGCGCGATGGTTTCGGCTAGGTCTCCCACGATATGATAGGATTCTTCAAAAAGCCATTCGGGCAATTGTGCGAGTTCTGCTGCCCAGGCGCGCATCAAAGTAGTGGTGACTGGGCGCGAGGGTCTGCGGTGGGATAAAAGGGCGACGGCCCATAGGGCGTCCTCCTTTGGCGCAGCCTTAAAATACTGGGTCAGGGCAGCGACTTTTTTAGTGGTTTTATTGGTGCTGTCAAGCTCCTCGATCAAAGCGGCAAAACGTCTCATTCGGTAGCGGCAGTTTCAAGGGTTTCGGCTTCGTATTGGGTTTTTTCGGTGCGGGCATTCCAGCCTTGTTCCCGAAGGTATTGCGCAAAGAGATCAGTATAACCGTGGGTGGTGATCACGTTTTCACAGCCGGTGGCTTTAATGGCGGACAAGAGTCCTTGCCAGTCGGCATGATCAGATAAGACAAAGGCGCGGTCCACCGCACGTCTTCTTCTCGCACCGCGAAAGGCCATCCAGCCTGAGGCATAGCCCGTAGAAAGTTGCCCCAGTCTCTTGACCCAGGCACTGCCTAAAACTGCAGGAGGAGCCAAGACTAAATTGCCTTCCACCTCTTTTTTAGTGGTCTCTCGGGTGATCAATTCTGTCTCGGGAAAATCGATGAATTGACGCAAGACTTGGGTCATCTGCTCTGTCGCGCCATGGGTGTATATTTTCCCGATGCTGGGGTCGAGGTGTTTTAATAGCCGCTGTATTTTCCCTAAAGAATACCCCATCAATAAACTGGTGGTTTTCTCGGTTTGATTCTGCGCCCACCACTGGTTAATGCTGTCGTGGACTTTTATAGGGTCTTCCCATTGAAAGACAGGTAAACCAAAGGTACATTCAGTAATAAAAGTATTGCATTTCACGGGTTCAAAGGGAGTAGAAATCCCATCGATTTGGGTTTTATAATCCCCGGTAAAGATCCAGACTTCACCTTTGTATTCTACTCGGATTTGTGCAGAACCGGGTACATGTCCAGCCGGGTGAAAAGAGAATTGAACCCCATTAATGCTAAAGGTTTCGCCGTATTTTTTTCCTGTCACCGAGATCTTCCCTAAACGATGCTGGATAATAGGGACATTGATTTCGTGGGTGATGTAGTGTTTGCTGCCCCAGCGCGCATGATCAGAATGGCCATGCGAAATAATCGCCTTATCCACGCCCCGCCATGGGTCGAGATAGACGCCAGCTTGTTTACAGTAAATCCCTTTTGAGGTGAATTCCAGTAATGGCATGCCTGATTTTTCTTTTTCAAGGGGAAGGTACGAATATTGGTTTAGAAGAATAACCCCTTTTGTTTATTCCTGTCCCGATGCCATTTTGCGGGGTTCATTTTGATGTATCGCCTGATGTTATGGAATGATTTTTCATTTTTAATGATGACATCATAAAAACGGGGTTGCCATACGAATTGGGGATTGATTTTTCGGGCGTGGATGTTGGTTTGCCGTTTAAAAAATCGAATCGCGGTTGAAATAGAATTTTTGTTTGGGGAAATTTCCGACATTTTTTTATGCACACCATTGTAGATACGTTTTGGCAAAACGTCTCTACGGTCGATACCGTGATCAACAATTAAAATTCCATGAAAATGGTTTGGCATTACCACGAATTCGTCCAAAAAAATATGCGGACGGATTTCGGCAATACGTTTCCATTCACGAACAACAATTTCCCCAATTTCATTCAATTCCATTTTTACATCGGAAATTTCACCAAAAAAATGTTGGCGGTCTTTGGTACATATGGTAACAAAATAGGAACCATTATTGGAATAATCCCACCATTTTGCCCGTACGGTATCTATGCGATATTTATTTTTGAATTTTCGGGTCACGGTATAATCGATTTGGGTAAAACAAGGTATGTTTTTTATTTAAAATCTAAAAAGGGCTATCGTTAATAACTGCCAATAACTCCTTTCTTCTGCCCTCAAATTATTTGTTAATTTCGTTTTGATGTATTTAATATTTGATACCGAAACCACGGGATTGCCCAAGCGCTGGAACGCACCTTTAACCGATAGTGAAAACTGGCCACGCTGTATTCAAATTGCTTGGCAAATTCACGATGCAAAAGGCGAAGTGATCGCCCATGAAGATTATTTGATTCAACCTGATGGTTTCACTATTCCCTTTGATTCTGAACAGGTACACGGAATTTCAACTGCCTTAGCAGAGGATCAAGGAATTCCGCTAGAAGAGGTGCTGGAAAAATTTCACGCAGCGCTTGACCAAGTGGAGTATGTGGTGGGGCACAATGTGTCTTTTGACCGCAACATCATGGGTGCAGAATACCTGCGTGCCGGTCTGGCCGATGTGCTGGATGGAAAAGCCGTGGTCGATACCTGTACCGAAGAAACAGCGACTCTATGTCAATTACCCGGAGGTCGAGGGGGCAAGTTTAAACTCCCTACGCTAAGTGAACTCTACCACTTTCTTTTTCAAGAAAGCTTTGAAGAAGCCCACAATGCCACAGCAGATGTTGAGGCTACTTCTCGCGCTTTCTTAGAATTATTGCGTCAAGATCAATTGCACCCCGAAGCGTTTGATAACCAACAAGCACAGACGGTCGATTTAAAAGAACGCAGCCGCCCTTTTGGGTTAATAGGTTTAACCCATCAAAACCTTAAGCAAGCTTCTGCAGCGCTTAAGAAAGAGGCTTCGCCAAAGGGACCTGCACCAGCTGCCGGAGTTAGCGGTGCTCTCGCCGATGCACCTTTTGTGCATTTACACAATCATTCTCAGTTTTCTGTTTTGCAAGCGACTTCGCGCATCAATCAATTAGTCGATGCCGCTGCAGACGATAATATGCAAGCCATTGCCATTACCGATCACGGAAACCTAATGGGCGCTTTTCATTTTATCAAAGCGATTAAAGGACACAATGCCAAGGTAGAGGACGACCAAAAAATCAAACCGATTATTGGCTGTGAATTTTATGTGTGCGAAGATCACAAAGACAAAACCCGAAGAGATGATGGCTATCAAATCGTCTTTTTAGCAAAAAATAAAGCGGGCTATCACAATTTGGCAAAATTGACTTCAGCGGCCTATGTCGATGGCTTTTATTATGTCCCGCGCATTGACCGCAAGCTCGTCGAGCAATACAAAGAACACTTGATCGTGTTGAGTGGAAACACCTATGGAGAAGTCCCGGCGAAGATTTTAAATGTTGGAGACCGGCAAGCCGAAGAGGCTTTGCAGTGGTGGCATGGGCAATTTGGCGAAGACTTTTATATCGAATTGATGCGTCATGGGGAAGAAGGAGAAGATCGCGCTAACGAGGTGTTGATCGAATTTTCCCGCAAGTATAACATTCCGCTTATTGCGACGAATAACACCTATTATACCAAGAAGGAAGAGGCGAATGCTCACGATATTCTACTCTGTGTAAAAGAAGGGGAGAAGCAGGCAACGCCTATTGGTCGAGGGCGAGGCTTCCGTTATGGCTTCCCTAACCAAGAATATTATTTTAAGGATAGCCAGGAGATGAAAAAGCTGTTTCAAGATGTGCCAGAAGCCATTTTGAACATTCAAGCTTTGGTCGATAAAATCGAAGCTTTTGAACTTGCGCGAGACGTCTTACTGCCCAAGTTTGACATCCCCGAAGACTATCAAGTAGCCGATGACCCCGACGGGAAAAAGGGGGAAAACAATTATTTGCGTTTTTTGACCTATGAAGGCGCCAAACTGCGTTATAGCGAATTAACCGAGGAGATCACCGAGCGGATTGACTTTGAGTTAGACGTTATTGCCAATACGGGTTATCCGGGGTACTTTTTGATTGTACAAGACTTTATTGCAGCGGCCCGCGACATGGATGTTTCGGTAGGGCCGGGGCGGGGATCTGCCGCGGGATCTGTGGTGGCCTATTGTTTAAAGATTACCAACATTGACCCCATTGAATACGACTTGCTTTTTGAGCGTTTCTTAAATCCAGACCGGGTGAGTATGCCCGATATCGATATTGACTTTGACGATGAAGGTCGCGGTCGGGTGATGGATTATGTGATTGAAAAATACGGTTCTAATCAGGTGGCGCAAATCATCACCTATGGAACCATGGCGGCGAAATCTTCCATTCGAGATACAGCAAGGGTGCTCGATTTACCTTTGGGCGAAGCCGATCGCATTGCCAAATTATTACCCAATATGAAGCTGGGGAAAATCTTTGGTTTAAATGATCAAGAGCTAAAAAAGAGCCTGCGCGCCGATGAGCTTCTAAAGGTCAACGAAATCAAAAACTTGGCCGATGAAGATTCTATCTCTGGGCAAACCATTCAGCAGGCGAAAGTCTTAGAAGGTTCTTTGCGCAATACCGGGATTCACGCCTGCGGGGTGATCATTACCCCAGACGATATTACGCAATTTGTTCCTGTGGCTACCGCCAAAGATTCTGATTTATATGTAACCCAATTTGACAACTCGGTTGTAGAAGACGCTGGTTTGTTAAAGATGGATTTCTTGGGATTAAAAACCCTGACCTTGATCAAGGACACGGTCAAGCTGGTCAAATACAAACACAATATTGATTTAGATCCGGACAGTTTCCCCTTAGATGATGTCAAAACTTATGAGCTTTTTCAACGCGGAGAAACGGTAGGGATTTTCCAGTATGAATCTGCAGGGATGCAAAAGTATCTCAAGGATTTAAAGCCCACCGTTTTTGCCGATTTAATCGCGATGAATGCTTTGTATCGACCTGGGCCGCTAGAATATATTCCTAGTTTTGTCGATCGAAAAAACGGGAACGAAGAGATTGCTTATGACCTTCCGGCCATGGAAGAGTATCTGGAAGAGACCTATGGAATTACGGTGTATCAAGAGCAAGTGATGCTTTTGTCGCAGAAATTGGCAGGCTTTTCAAAAGGTGATGCCGATGTTTTACGAAAGGCGATGGGGAAAAAGATTTTCGCCCTGCTGCAAAAATTAAAACCACAATTTATCGACGGGGGAAAAGCGAATGGCCATCCCGAAGAAGTTCTCGAGAAAATCTGGAAAGACTGGGAAGCTTTTGCTGCCTATGCCTTTAACAAATCCCACTCTACTTGCTATGCTTGGATTGGATACCAGACCGCTTATTTAAAAGCGCATTATCCAGCAGAATACATGGCAGCGGTACTCTCCAATAATATGAACGATATCAAGCAGGTTACCTTCTTTATGGAAGAATGTCGCCGGATGGGACTCAATGTTCTAGGGCCAGATGTCAATGAGTCTTTTTACAAATTTGCGGTAAATGACGAACACGCCATTCGTTTTGGAATGGGAGCAATTAAAGGAGTGGGACGTGGCGCTGTAGAGACCATTATTGAACATAGAAAAGAAGGAAAATATACTTCTATTTTTGATTTGGTCAAGCGAATAGATTTGCGTGCAGCAAATAAGAAAGCGATGGAAAATCTTGTCTTGGCAGGAGGATTTGACTCCTTTGGTGAAACCCACCGCGCACAGTATTTTAACCCCGATGGGGATGGGATTACTTTTTTGGAAAAGGTCATACGGTTTGGAGCGAAATACCAAGAGCATTTAAACTCTGCTCAGGTTAGTCTTTTTGGGGAAGAGACAGATCAAACGTATCAAGATTTAACCATTCCTTCTTGTGAGTCGTGGAGTAATTTGATTTGTTTGCAAAAAGAAAAAGAAGTAGTTGGAATTTATATTTCTTCTCATCCTTTGGATGATTTCACTCATGAGATGGAGCATTTTGTTTCTATTTCTTTAAACCGTTTAGGCGATTTGGAGCCGTTTCTCAATCGAGAACTGAGCGTAGGAGGTATCGTGAATGATGTGGAACATTTGGAAAGTAGAAATGGAAAAGGCTGGGCTCGTTTTACAGTGGAAGACTTCACGGACCAATATGAGTTTCGCATTTTTGGAGAGGACTATTTAAAGTACAGACATTTTCTGGTGGTCAATCAGTTTATTCGAATTCGGATCATGATTCGGCCTGGATGGGCAAACAAAGAAACGGGTAAAGTTGGGGCGCCCAGAATGCAGTATTTGAGTTTTGAAATGCTACAGAATACGCTCGAAAATCATGCGAAGAAACTCACCTTACAGTTGGACATCCATCAGTTAGATGACACGAAAGTAGAGACTTTACAAAGTCATTTAAAGCAATTTAAAGGAGATAAATCCTTATTTTTTTGCATTTATGATTCGGAGAAAAAGATAAAACTCACGTTGAATAGTAAAAAACAAAAGGTACAGATTTCCCCAGCTTTGCTCGAAGCGTTGGCCTTGGAAGATTGGTATTATAAGTTGAACTAGTACTATTGTAAAACCTCATTCCTCAATAAAGAAATTTGATCTAAAGTTAGCAATGTAACGACTTAAAAATAACTACATTTGGGCATTAAAATTTTCAAAAAATGGCATTAGAAATTACAGATGCAACTTTTGATGAGGTTGTATTACAATCAGAAAAACCGGTTTTGGTTGATTTTTGGGCGGCATGGTGTGGTCCTTGTCGTATGGTTGGCCCCATTATCGAAGAGTTGAGTAAAGATTATGAAGGTAAAGCCGTAGTAGGTAAGGTAGATGTTGACGCGAATCAAGAATTTGCTGCAAAATACGGTGTTCGAAATATTCCTACAGTTTTAGTATTTGACAAAGGCGAGCTGGTAGGACGTCATGTAGGGGTGTCTCCCAAAACCACTTACGCAGGGGCACTAGACGCCGTCATATAAGATTTTTCTTTTTTATTGAATTGTTTGGCAAATTCAAAATGCAACGTATATTTGCACACGCCAAATGAGGTCTGGTAGTTCAGTTGGTTAGAATACATGCCTGTCACGCATGGGGTCGCGGGTTCGAGTCCCGTCCAGACCGCACTTTTTAAGATGTTGTGTGTTGTTAAATTGGGAAAACCCCAATGTTTACAACCAGTGAGAAGCTTTCCAGTGAAATGGAGGGCTTTTTTTGTTTTGCATTACACTGCTGGCCTTAATTTGGAAAAGGGGATCTAGGTTAATTAAAGTGATGTCACAATCACTTAACAAAAGAGATTGTGAGATTTGGAATTTAATCCTTAGTGGGAGTTAAAGAAACAGTATAAGTAAGGTCATCACCAAGCCTGCTAAGGAAAAGTAAACCCCTTTTTTAAACACAGTGGTTTGGGGTAAAAACATCCAAAACGCAGAAACGACAAAAAACAACAGAGAAACTCCAAAAAAGATATTCAACCAATAAATGGGACTCTCGGTAGTGGCTTTGTGTAGCTTTTCCATTTTTTCAATGACGTAGGGCAATTCTTTTTTTAAGTAAAGCGCCTCTCCTGTGGTTTGATTGTATTGACCCTCTGCAAAGTAGAGAACTTCGTCTTCTGTTTTGGTGATTTTCAGATTTTTGATACTGAGATTTTTGCCTAGCGTATATTCGTCCAGCTGGGGTTCTAGTTGTGTTTGCACTTCGGTCACTTTTTTAAACGTATCTGTTCGTCTAAAAATCATGATGGTTCCGCTAAAGGCATACACCGCCATGACTCCCACAAGGTAGAATCCTAAATAGCGATGAATCAATCTGAAGTAATAGCCTGTATTCTTTTTCATAGTTTAGTTCAATTCTAGTTGAGACAGAGGGTAAAAATAAAACGTTTAATTTGATTTTGACTAGTCGTTTTTAGTTAAATAGGCTTTACGAATCATTTTTGCTGTCTGGTAGTCCGACTCATGACTCCAACCGGGAGGATAAAAAAGGTAACGGAGCTTGTTGGTTATCCCGGGTGCGTTGATTACGTCTTTGACTAAATGAATAAATTCACCAAAATACACCTGTACAAAACTCCCTGAGTTGATCGGCCTTGTGATGCCGTAATCGATAGTAAGGTTCGGATCTTCTTCTTGGTAAGTGCCAAAAATGCGATCCCAGATATTCAAAAGGTTGCAATAGTTTGTATCCAAATACAAAGGATTGCGCGCGTGATGTACCCTGTGATGAGAGGGGGTGAGCAGAATCTTATTCAAAAACCCAAACCGAGCATCTTTGATTAAGTTTTCACCTACATGGATAAAGGCACCATAGGTTCCATCGATGAACATGATGGTAAAAAGCATGATGGGATCTACCCCCATCAAAATACAAATGGACGTACGGATAAAGTCTGCATAGGGTGCCTCGAGAAAAAAATGGGCATGGGTCACACTGAGATTCATCTCTTCAGGACTGTGATGTGTGGCGTGAAGACACCAAAACAAACGGACTTTGTGGGCGAGGAAATGATAGATGAAATGAGCAAATTCCCAGACAATATATCCGTAAAGAAACCCATACCAAGTCATTGGAACTTCGACCAACGCAAAGGGCTGAAACATCCCAATACAAAAAGCCACCATCCCAATAGCGATAAACCTTCCCAGTATCCGATTGGAGAGGTAAATTAAAAATATGACTTTATATACTTTAGTTTGTGGTTTTTTGTAGATAAAACCCAAGAAGAGTTCCAGGAAGAGAAGAAGCGGAATGATGGGAAGCACCAAAGCCACGATTCCTTCATAAGTTAATAGGAGCGCATAGTCTTGCTTTTGTAAAATAGTGAGGAATTGATTGACTCCAAAAAAGCCTATAATTTCATTCCAAAGTGAGTTTAAAAAAGACATCGGTACTGATTTTAGTAAAAAGATAAAAATAAATTAAACGCAATGCGGTGTCTTGAGACAAAATATCAATTCTAAGTTTTCGAAAAACAACTGATTTTGCAAACTTTATAATTGTTGGCTTTAGCATGCTACATCACATACTGATCCAATAAGTCAGTTTTAGATTGATCGATCGGAAGGTTGGGCCAAACTGCTGGGTGTAATAGTTGTCATTGTAAACCAGGTAGAGGTCAGAAAGCGGAGCAAAGCGCCATTGCAATCTTGAGTTAATCCCGAGATTATCAGTTTGGTTGCTGTATTGAATTAGTGTGGACCAAAATAATTTTTTACTAAAAGTAACATCAAATTTGGGTCGGATTAAGATGAGATTTGCAGTTGCATAGGGTTTTGGCAATTCAATGCGGTTGTAGTCCCATTGGACACTTAAAATAAAATTCGGCTGGAATCGATAACCAGTTGTTCCTGTGAGCGAAAATTTTTCACCATTAAAAAACCCTCCATAGGAAATTTGAGAATTAAAAATAAAGGGATTGGCAAAATTGAGTCGATACTCTAAACTCCAATCGTTATAAGTATATTCTGAATTGCTAGGAAGGGGAACGGCCCCTTCTGATCGTGTGGGATCAAAACTGTCAAACAGGTAAACATAATCGCGACTAAATTCGAATTCTAACTGGTTTTGGGCATTGGTCTGCAGGGTGTAGTTGGCACTCAGTGAGTGATCGGTTTTCAGATAATCCAAATTTTGTTGAAACCACATTAAGTTCAACAGTTGAAAGCTATGAGAATTGATTTTTCCTGTTTTGGGATAGAAGCTTCGCCGTACACGGTTTCCAGATTTGACAATTCCTGTTCTTCGAATAAAACCTAAATCCGACCGAAAGTCTTCATCTACATAAACCGTATTGGAGTAAAATTGCCAGATTCGGGTGTTGTATAGTATCGAGGCAAAGCTGGAGAGATTTCCTTTGTTGTCATCGGGCTGAAAAGATTTGTGGGTATAAAACTTCCCGATCCATCGGTTGTTTGCAGAGGCCAGGCTGTAGTCCAATCCAATGACACGGTTGTAGGTATCTTTTTCCTCTATGAAATCATAGTCTTTTAGACTTTGTCGATTGACCATAAAAACACCTACCTGAGACTCTCCAAAAACTTTCCTTTGCAGGGCAAACATGGCGTTGTTGTTTGAAGCAATTTCGTTACTAAGGTCTTCTTTATTTTGAATACTTAAAACTCCCAACCGCCAATTTTCATCTAGTTTACCACTCAAACGAACCCCTCCGATGATGTCATTTTGTACGGTATTTCCCTCAGTATCCTTTTGAATTCCAATTCTTCTAGAGAAAAAAGGGATCGCATCTCTAAAACTTCCAAAGCTTCCGAAAAGGTCTCCATTATCAATAAAAAATTGTCTTTTTTCGGGTAAGGTAATTTCAAATCGTGTGAGGTTGGTTATTACGTCATCTACTTCTACGTTTGAAAAGTCAGGGTTGAGTGTCACATCCAAATTCAGTCCCGTACCAATGGCAATTTTTAGATCTCCTCCCGTAGAAAAAGAACTGTTAGTGCTGCTATTGGTAAAATCTTTTGAGGTAAGACCGTTGACATAGGGAATCAAGTAAAGTGGGGTTTTATTTTTTTTCAAGGGCTCCTCAAAGACAAGTTCTCCAAAATATCCAATATTAATAGGGAACTGCGTTTGGTCCACGTTTGTCCAAATACTCCTTTCATTTCTCTGAAAATCGTATCGGTACGATTGAAACCCCCAGACTTTAGAATTTTCAGGGTATTTTAAAGAACTAAATGGAATTGCAAGTTCCAAAACATACTTCTCGTCTGTATAGGTGCTTTCCGATTTCCATTTGGTATCCCAAGTAAGGTTAAATCCTCGGGTGTCGATTCCTCGGTCTGACACTAGCGCCTCCCGCTGAACACCGTAGGCATTTACACCAAATAGAAAAGCATTTTGACCGTCGTTGAAGGTGTCAAAAATTAGGGTAACATTATCGTTGTTTCGGGAACTATAATCCCTCCTTAGGGAGTTTATTGTGTAGTTATCTCCTATAGAATGTGCAGTGATACCTACATATAAATGGGTATCGGTGTAGAGTAGTTTGACTTCAGTTTTGTCTTGTGCTTTTAAGGAATCAGTAGGGAACTGTTGCCAAAAATCGTCTGCGCGGTCGGCCTTACCCCAAACTTCTTCATCCAAAACGCCATCTAAAACAATCGGTTGACTAATTTTATTTACGGTTACCGTCCTTTTTTCTTCTTGAGCCAGCGCCTCAAAAACAAAAAATAAAAGTACAAGTACGAGTGCTGCTTTTTTGTTAAAGGAGTTCAAGGTATTTGATTTGAAGACTCGGGTTGGTATTGATTGAGCAGAAAAATGAAGACTGTTGAATCGCCAAACGTTCTTTGATAGAATTTGAATTATTGATAGTAAACCGGTTTTAAAAGAAGAATTTAAAATAGCGCTAATCTAATTTTCAGGGATCGTAAAGGACTCGCTTGTTTTATCCTATTTGATTAAATAGGTATTGAGCTTCTCATTTCGACCTAAATTTGTTTTTTTGGTGAAAGTATAAAAAAAATGGTTTGAATACTTTTTTAAAACTCACTTTAGTGCGTGCATTCTCATCACCGTAGTAATTCCGTTGTGAAATGTACCTTCTTCTAATGTAATTTTTTCTTCTTTGAGTTGAGTAAATTCAAAACCTTCAAAGTCTGTGCGTAGTTTTTCTTCGCTGTACAATTGAGTAGGCATTTTGGGTCCTCCCACACGGGGATTTATTTTTTGGTACTGTGGGTGGTTGGTACTGAAAGCTTCTAGAATAATCCGTCCTCTTTTTTTAAGTAAAGAACTAAGTTTTTGATGGTTTGAAGTTCGTATGGAATCGGGGAAGTGAACATAAATCAGTCCAATCACATCAAAAAAGGCATCTGCGAAAGTGAGGTCACTCAAAGATGCAATTTGATAGTTGATTTCAACCTGTTTTTCCCGAGCTAAAGCCATTGCTTTTTGGTAGGCTTTTTCACTAAAATCATAAGCAAATACGTCCCATCCTAAGCTTGCAGCATAGACGGCATTTCTTCCTTCTCCTTCTGCCGCTAGGAGTATTTTGCCAGGGGGCAGCAGGTCTATTTGATCTTTAAAATATTGGTTTGGATTTTTTCCATAGGCATAGCTTTCCGTGTTGTACCGTGCGTTCCAAAATTCTTTCATCAATGAGGGGGGATTAGCAGTTGTTCGAAAAATCCTCCAATCTTTTTTTGTCGATCTACAAAATGAATTTCTAAGATCCAATGCCTCTGTTCTCCCTTTTGGTTTGGAGCATTCATATCGATGTGATTCTCTGGATGGATATAATTTGTTTTGTCTTCTTTTTCGAGTTTTTCATGTGGGAAATGACCGATGAGGTGACCCGCAATGGGTCCTCCAAATTCCCATCCTTTGTCGGTAGCCAAATCACAACAATACTTATATAGTGTAACTCCGCTGATCTCTTTTTGGGAGTGAAAAAAAGCATTTGCTTCTTTCCAAGCGGTTTCAATATCTGAGGCCAGTTTGTGTTTTAAGGGATCTCCTCCTAGTACATAGGTTCTCCCGTAATCCGCTTCCCAATCTTCGAAAATAGGGCCAAAATCTAAGAATACAATATCGTCTTCTTTAATGAGGAGATTTTCGGGATTTTCATCATAAGGAAACAAGGTGTTTTCTCCCGCTCGAACAATGCGTTTGTGCCAGTATTTTTTTATGCCAAAGAGTTCAAAAGCCAAATCATAAACTTCTTGGTTTATTTCACGTTCAGTTTTTCCAGGTTGGATGAGTTGGCTACTTTCGATTACTCGAAAAAGAGTGGCTGCTTTTTGTTCTGCCTCAATAAGTTGATTTATCGCTTTTGACATGTGTCAAATATAGATCAAGCTAAGGAAATGAAATTTAAAATGAGAAAAAAAACGAGAGTCAAAAGGAATTTATTAGGATGCCATCAATAGTTTTTCCTTGAATTTTTTGTATTCTTTTATAGTTTCCTCGATTACTTTTTCACGCTTGACTCCATCAGTATTTTGATACCACTCATTTGAAAGAGGGTGAAATTCCATGTCTAAATATTCTTTGCTCCACATAGACAGTTCGTAAATCATAGAGTACAGCTTCATACCTGCCTCGGTGAGATAGTACTGTTTTATTTTTCGATTTTTTGGGTGTACGCGGTGCGCTATTAGATTGTAGTGGGACAACTTATGGATTCGATCCGAAAGAATATTGGTTGAAATATTTTCAGGAGAATTTCTAAAATCGGAAAAGGTGGTGCGCTGCAAAAAAAGATCTCGGATGAGGATCAATGACCATTGGTCTCCAACTATTTCTAATGCCGTACTCACAGGACAAGTGGATCGGTTGTCTTTAATTGCTATTTTAGAAGTATTTTCTATTTTCATGTCAAGTTTTTTTCGTGTTGTAAACCAGTGCATCTGTCATTTGAACGCAAAAGGAGAAGTTTGAAATAAAACGTACGGTGTTTTAAACTGAACTTGGTTTACAGAACCGTAAATATAAACACTCTTTAATGAAAAACCATTCTCCATACCATAAAAAGAAAAGCCAAAGATGGGTTTTAACCTTTTTTAAATTAAAAAAGATTTTTAGAGTACTGTTGAAGAAATTGTAAATTGTAGGCATGAAACAACTACAGATTTTTCTTTTGTCACTGTTTTTAAGTAGCGGATTAATTGCACAAAAAATTGATGGAAATTCAATAGAACAAGTCTATGAGGTTCCCGATGTTTCTGCAGAAGCCCTATTTTCAGAAATTCATTATGTCCTTTCTTTAATTTTTCAAGATGTTGATGTGGCGATTAAATATATGGACAAACCTTCCAAACGAATCGTTGTTAAGGCACTTGCTCTAGTTCCTGTGTTAGACGCTTACAAATTGATGAATCCAAACGTTACGGAACTTTCGGATTATATAGACTACAGTCATAACTATACTTTGATCATCAAGGTAAAAGAGGGGAAATATTGGTTAAAAATGAGTTACCAAGACGGGAAATACTCCGATGCGCAACTCACAGAATACAAGCTTCCCTTTGCTGCGAAAATGGATTTTGATGAGAAAGACCTAGAACAAGTCATTAAAAAAGCTCAAATAGAAATGGGGAAAGACTATTATTCAATGACTGGCAGAAAGAAAAAGGAAATTTACATTCAGTCGCAACCCAGAGTACTCCAAGAGTATCAAAAAACACTCATTAACTATTCGACTATTTTTTTCCAGTCGCTCCACAAAAAAGTCTTAGAGGGTTTTGAAGAAACGGATTGGTAGGAAAAGTGATTCCTTAAATGTCAATTTCCTCCGAATTCTCTTTAAATTAATATTTTTAACAAAAGAAAATTTTTCGATGAAAAAAACAATTTCAGCACTTGCCTTTTTACTTTTTTCCTTCGGTTGTACGGAAACGTACGACTATGATTTACTCATACTTAATGGTACGGTGTATGACGGTACGTTAGATGACCCAGCCCTAATGGATGTGGGTGTTCGAGGCGATCAAATTGTTGCTTTGGGGAGCTTGTCCGACAAAACAGCACCACGAGTGATCAATGCTACAGGGCTAATAGTATCTCCAGGTTTTATAGATCTTCACGCACATTTGGAACCCATATTTTCCCTTTCGGATTGCGAAAGTCACGTGCGTCAGGGAGTCACTACCAGTTTAGGAGGTCCCGACGGAAGAGGTCCCATACCCTTTGGCGCATATTTAGATAGCTTAGCTCAAGTTGGGGTAGGAATGAATGTGGGATTTTTAGTAGGTCACAATACCGTAAGAAGAGCAGTTATGAATTTGGATAATCGTGCACCTACATCCGAGGAGTTGGACAAAATGAAGCTTTTGGTTTCCACGGCTATGGACGAAGGGGCTTTCGGAATCTCTACAGGGTTAAAATACTTACCAGGGAATTTTTCGAAAGTGGATGAGGTTATCGAACTTTCTAAAGAGGCTTCTCAAAAAGGAGGAATTTACACCTCTCATTTGCGAGATGAAGGTCTGGAAGTAATTGCCTCTGTGGAAGAAGCCATCACCATTTCAGAAGAAGCAATGATCCCAGTAATCCTCACTCACCACAAGGTCATTGGAAAACCCATGTGGGGGAAAAGCAACGAAACCTTAGCACTTGTAGATCAAGCTCGAGAAAAAGGGCTGGACATACAAATCGATCAATATCCTTACAATGCCAGTTATACGGGGATTTCTGTATTAATTCCTAGTTGGGCGCGTGCCGGAGGAAACGAGGAGTTTAAAAAACGTTTGGCAGATCCCCAACTTCGGGAACGCATCAAAAAGGGAATTGTATTCAATATTTTAAACGACCGTGGGGGAGATGATTTGGATCGGGTGCAGTTTGCAAAAGTAAAGTGGATGCCCGAGTTGGAAGGGAAAACATTAAAGTATTGGTGTACCCTTAGAGGGCTTGAACCCACAACAGAAAACGGAGCTGAATTGGTTATAGAAGCTCAAGTCAAGGGAGGTGCAAGCTGTATTTTTCACGCCATGGACGAAGCGGATGTGGTGAACATTATGAAACATCCTCAAACTATGATCGCCTCAGACGGAAGATTGGTCAAGTTGGGTGACGGACATCCTCATCCCCGCTGGTATGGAACGTTTCCCAGAGTTTTAGGACGTTATGTGAGGGAGCGTAATGTATTACAGATGAATGAGGCACTACATAAAATGACGTACTTACCTGCACAGGCTCTGGGACTCAAAAACCGCGGAATGATCCGAGAAGGATACAAGGCGGACTTGACCCTATTTGATCCGAAAACAGTAATCGATCAAGCCACTTTTGAAAAACCCCATCAATATTCTGAAGGGATAGAGTACGTTGTTGTAAATGGTCGGTTAGCCGTTGACCAAGGAGAGTTTAAACCTATAAAATCTGGAACCGTATTAAAGAAAAATGCCCTATGAAAATCAAATCCTCAATTAGCTGTTTAAGCGTTTTTATAATGCTTATAGTTACCGCCTGTTCAGAATCCAACTCCTTGGAATCAGAGGAGAGTAATGCACTTGAAATTGCTTTGGGTGTTGGATCATCACCTACTCCGATAGAGGGTAATTATTTGTTCTTTAAGGATGTTACTTATGGAGCTCGAGAGCGCAACCGATTGGACATTCTTTTACCTCAAAGTGACTCACTAAACGGAGCAGTTCTTTTTTTTCACGGAGGAGCTTTCTTGTTTGGAACCAAAGAAGATCTCTACGAAGGGGAAGTAGAAGGGATTATCACAGCACTTTTAGCGCAGAATATAGCCGTTGTAAATGCAGATTACACCTTTATCAATGATTCCGAAGCTGAAGGTGTTCTCAGCTCCCTAGAAGATGGGGCAGCTGTGATCCAATTTATAACGAGTAAAGCTTCAGCATTAAACCTCCCTTCAAATAAACTTATTCTTGCAGGAGTGTCTGCAGGTGCTGGAATTGCTCAGTGGAATGGGTTTAGAGCACAGAGCAATAGTGAGGTACAAGGCGTTTTTGCCACCCTTGCCCAGAGTAGTTATGACTTGTATCAATGGGAACAACTTTTTCCAGACTTTTCTTTAGATAGTTTACGAGCCACCTCCCCAGAACTCGAAGCTCTTTTTGTTCAATTTTACAATGGAGTTCCCACAGAAGAGCTATCGAAACTTTTGGATTACCGCAGTCAAATGGATGCAACCGATCCTCCTTTGTATGTTTATAACCCTGTTTATGATGATGTGGTTGTCACTGCCGATAACCCCCTCGATTTTAATGTCCTTTTTCACAGCTACAAACACGCGGATTTTCTCCGCAAGAAGGCCATCGAAGTCGGTTTAGACTATTCAGGAGCCTATCAAGAATCTCCCGTTGATTTTATTCTGAGACGACTTTTAAATTAATTCCCTGCGAGAGGAGAACCAAAAATTCCAACAGCCAATTCTGCCCATACCAATAAAAAGAGAAGTATGACTAGGATGATATAAGTCGCACGTCTTGGAAAGCTTTTCACTCTTTTGACCACCCTCTGTGTCCACATCCCTGCGACGAGCAACAGCACTCCCATAATCGCAAAATCAATTAGAGTCCAATGGACTTCGTCAGAATAGTGCATGGCAATTAATGGAATCAAGAGCAGAGCCAAAGGAGCGAAAGTCAGGATGGAAAATCGTTTAAACATACCCTAAACTTAAAAAAATGAGACATATAACAGATGCATCAGTTGATCTAATTATGACTTACTCACTCTTTTAAAAACGTAAAAAAGTTCTGCAGCAATCTGAAGGGAGCGTTCGTCGTATTTTTCCACTTCCATAGGAGTATTGTCAAAACGTTTTGGATCTTCATATTGTAAGGGAATACGTTGTTCTGTTCCTGGGATGAACGGACAATTTTCATCTGCATGTGCACAGGTCATAACCGCAGCAAAAGGAAGAGATGGATTTATGGGATCCTCAACTAATTTTGAAAAGACCAACAGGGGCTTCGCTTCTTTGTGGTAGGTAACCTGATAGTGTGGATTGGTTTCACCTGTTGAAGTAACTAAAAATCCACTCCGTTTTATAGAAGCTACAGCACGCTCATTGAATGCGGTGACTTCCACACCCCCAGAAAAACAGTTTGCGGGAATGCCGTAGTAAGCAGCAGCAGTATGTGCCCATATTTGAGAAAATTGACTACGCCGAGAATTGTGGGTACAGATAAAATTGAGGTTGACTACCGAATTTTCAGTACGTTTTTTTATGATGTATTCTACAAGTACATCCAGGACTTCCCTGCGCTCTTTTGAGATTTCTTCATCAAGCGCTGTTTGGATACTCTTTTTTAGTTCTGGTGTTACGGGTATCATTTTCTTTGAGGGATTAACAGCATCCAGATCCTGGGGCACATTGAGTTTGAGCAGTCTCTACCGCTGGGGTCACTATACATTTGTCTTGGGCCAGGCAGTCCGTTTGAGTGGAAATTAATAAGAATTTTTCCCCATCAAATTCCAGATCATACTTACCGATGGTAGCCCCTTGATATTCTACTTCAATTGGTAAATCGTTTAAAGCGAGTCTTTCTTCTGACATTTGGATGATTGATTGCAACTTGGAACTACTTAGGCGGTGATCATAATCGTCTGAAGTCCACAGTTGAAAATTGATAACTTCTTCTTTGCGTAAACTTCCCCCACAATCCACAAACTGTTTTTGAATATGTCCAATTTCTGTGACATGAAAATGAGAGGGGACAAGAGTTCCGTCGGGTAATGAAAATTGGATGGAATTTAAGGAGTTCAAATGGTTTTTAATTTCTGAAAGTTTCATTTTTTCAATTTAATTGGAGTTTTTACTTAGCACCGCTCTTTGTTGGATTGAATTTCTAGTGTAATGTTGTGTAGGAAATGTTGCACCTGGTTCCATCGTTTCGGATTGATACAATAAGAAATGTTTTTCCCGTCGATGCTTCCCTGAATCAATTCTGCTTTTTTGAGCTCTGCCAAATGCCTTGAGATGGTAGGTTGTGCCAGTGGGAGTTGGGCTACAAATTCGTTTCCCACACAATCAGAGCTTTTTGCTAGCATTTGAATAATGGAGAGCCTTGCCGGATGTCCCAAGACTTTTAGTATTTGTGCCATCTGATTGGTTTTTAGAGCAAAACCTGCTGTTTTTGTAATTCCCATATTGCAATATTACAATAATAGATTAGATCTACATACGGTTTTACTTATAAAAAAATAGCCTTATATTTCACTCTAAATAAATTTACATCCCAAATCCAAAATAAAGAGAACATATGAAATCAAAATTGAACCGACTGATGGCTATTTTTATAATAGCTGTGCTGAGTGCATCCTGTCAAAATACAGCTGAAAGTAAAAAAGAAATTATAATAGGCGTCCAAACGTATTCTTTTAGAACAATGGAAGATCAAAGCCCTTTAGCCATTTTGGAATACATCAAGGAAAGTGGTGTCAAGCATGTGGAGTTGATGGGTAATCACGCAGAGCCTTTTGCTGGTGCACCTGTAAGTCCGATGTCAGATCCTGGGGTGATGCGCGTATTGTACAAAAGATATAAAAAAGAAACGTTGACAGAGGAGGAACAGGAGCAGGCTGAACAGTTTGACAAGGATCGTAAAATTTATGAAGAAGAATTAATGAAGTGGAGGAAAAATGTAGATTACAGTAAATTTGAAGAGCTCAAAAAGCTGTATGCAGAAGCGGGTCTCTCTATTTTTGCTTTTAAGCCAGGTGTTTTTGGGAAGAATGATTCGGATGATGCCATTCGATATGGAATGCGGGCTGCAAAAGCGTTGGGTGCAAACCACATCACTTTAGAACATCCTTCGGATGACGAGCATACTGCAAGATTGGGAAAACTTGCAGAAGAAGAGGGTATCCTTGTCGGGTACCATGGACATGAACAACAAACGCCAACACTTTGGGATACTGCAATAGCTCAGTCAAGTACAAACCGCATGAATCTTGATTTCGGCCACTACATTGCTGCAGAAAATGAAAACCCAGTTCAATTTATTGACAAAAAACACGATAAGATAGTGAGCATGCATTTGAAAGACCGTCAAAAGAGAAGTAATGGTGGGGGGAACCTAATGTGGGGCACAGGGGACACTCCGATTAAAGAAGTGGTTCGATTGATTCAAGACAAAAAGTACACATTTCCTGTGACGATTGAAGTAGAATACGATATTCCGGATGGTTCAAGCGCAGTGGAAGAGGTTAAACGATGTTTGGCTTACATTAAAAGTGCCTTATAGGGTGGTTTTTTTTTGTGGAATGGGTTTTTGGTAAACCCCAATTTTAATGGACAATTGATTAAATCAAGGGCGTATCTCCTAGAGTTACTTAAAAAAAGTGGGGTTTGGTTTAAAGGCCTTCCTTACGTCAAACATCCATCCTCACACCTTCACCCCACAAACAATCTATTAAATGAACAAAAGATTTAAACAACATTCAAACTTACAATTTAATTGACCTGAGATTCCAAATAAAAATACGATTTCCGAATAGCTGAATAATTAAAAACTATAGTAAACTCCTTTAAAAAGCCTGCTTTTAAAGATAAAAAATCAGTAGTTTTTTGGGATACGCTTGTTCATCAATTTAAACCACAGCGGTGGAAAGAAGGCGATTAGCATAGAGGTGGTGTAGCCAAAAGGCAGTTGTGGACTTTCCTCAATACTTTCAAGAATTTGATACTTTTTTGTAGCGCGATGGTGGTGGTCACTGTGGCGTGTTAATTCATAGAGAACCAAACGTCCAATGGTGTGATTGGAATTCCAGGAATGCATCGGGGTTACACGTTCATACCGTGATCCCTTCCGAGTTCTTAAAAGCCCGTAGTGTTCAATATAATTGATGGTTTCTAATAATAAAACTGCAACTACAGCGATTGCTACAGCAAATAAAACCCCCGCTATTCCAAAAAGGGAGCCTATAAAAGCTAGATAAAACAACTGAAACAACTGATAAAAAAAGAAATCATTGTACAGACTAAAAAACCCCTGTTTTTTATTTTTTAGGAGACTTTTTTGAAGCTTTACTGCACTGCGAATCTGTCCAAAGATGGAGGTGATCCAAAACGAGAAAACCGATTGATTTTTTTTAGAGGTTGCAGGATCTTTTGGAGTACCTACATTTTGATGATGACCAAAGTTATGTTCGATATAAAAGTGCATATAGAGAGCGGGCATAAGTAAAAATTTGGCAAGGGTACGCTCCCAGATGGTGGTGCGGTGTCCCAATTCGTGTGCTACATTTATCCCATTGGTGCCCAATACAATTCCAAAAGAAAGAACAAGGCCGATACGTTCATGCAGCATAAGTGATTGGGAAGTTAGTTGTCCAATGCCCATGATTAAGATTGAAAATACAATGAAGATGTTGAAATAAAGCATCAAATCAAAAAAGCGATTTGTCAAACGATTTTGAATTTTTTCTTCGTTGAGTTTTTCGGGATTGGGTTTTAAAAAGGCTTCCCAAATAGGAATGAATCCAAAGGAATAAAGGACGGTGGTAAAGCTCCAAACTCCTCCCATTTCCATTCCGACAATTGCCGACAGAGGAATACTGTAAGCCAAAAAGTACTTAACATCGCTCATCTCTTAAATAAATTAGTATTTAATATTACAAAAAATAATATGAAAACACCAATGCCTTTGAGAGAAGCCCTACATTAACAAGTATAAAAAACCCCACTCTATTCTCAACAAACGGAGACAGAGTGAGGATGTAACACGTTTCCCTTAGGGGGTTCTAATTTCTTTTTTTAGAGTATTTATTAGAGCCTACATCAGGGGGTAATGTATTGGTTTTCTTGTCCTTGTTGGTATCATTCACTTTTTGTAGCGAACCACAAGACATGACAATACCCAACACAAGAAAGAAAATGAGTAGCTTGCTTTTCATACTAATGGGTTTTTAGTTTTTGGTTACCTGCTCTAAAATAGATTTCAATATTTCGTTTTGTTTTCTCATAAGTTCTAGAATCTCTCTGTCTATTACTTTTTGTTCAATCGTACGGGTTTTGTTGTAGTATTTCATAATTAAAAACAGTAATGCCAAAGCATACGATAGCTAGAAAAAGAAAATGAAGTTGAATCTCTTGTTTTCAAAATGAACATAAACTTTTCGCCAGCTTGGGGATGCTTTTAGCGTTAAACCTATGTAACGATTTTTTCGGATGCGTTCTCTCCACCCGCGACTTTATTGTTTCTCCCAGTCCACACGGGATATTCACAAATTTAAAGAATTTATTTTATTTCTGAAAACCTAATTCTTTTTTCTTTTAACTGCAGAAGGGACTTTTTTGAGCTTGTGTGGAATAGTAAATATTTCTAATTCGACAAAGCGAACTAAGCTTTGGGCTTTTTCAATAAGCCAATAATTTTAAATATCTGAATGCTCACAATCACGACATTTAGAAAAATGATGGAGTACGAAACATCGATAATTCCGTAAAGTAACCACAAAAATGCACCTACTAAATTTACGGTTCTGAGCCACAACATATTGTTGATCAGAAAAGAGAAAATTACAAAAGCCGTTGCAGACCAGCCCACAATTTCTAGCATTTCAAGTTCCATAAGTTCGCTTTAAAGTTTACACAAAGAAAACTATTTTAAGGCAATTTTTACGCTGGTGAAGCCCTTAGATGAAGGAATTTATTTATTGAATTTTAGTGGGATTCGGATTTGAGAATTCCTCAGGGGAATTGAAGTTTTTATGAATCTTAGAAAGATTATTTCCCTGGATGTCATATAGGTCTCCAGACCAGCTGTCGATAATCAATGTTTCATTTACAGGAGAGGGCTGGTACCGATTTGCAAAGGCGTAAATGAGCATTGCGACAATGATGGAAATCCCTAGAAAATAATTTGGATGTATCCTTTTCACGAGACTTGATTTTTACTGTTTTCGATTCTAATTTCCTTATAGATAAGGGTAAGCATAACTGTAGAAACCATTACGTGAAGAAATCCAAAGGACAAGGCATCAAGACCTGATATCTGACCTGAAACAGAAGAAATGGTGTACATGATAATTGCAAATAAGTTAAATCCAGCCACTACATAACCGTAGGCAAGTCGGACTTTAGGGTTGTGCCAAACCACCCTCAATACAAGAAAGGTAACCAACCAAAAAATAAATTCATACAGATACTGAATATCGTGAAGCCCCAACATAATTCTCTTTCATTTTACGATTCATCACAAATTTAATAAAAACAAAAAGAACTGACCTAAAATTAAAATAGACATAGTCGGTGATGCCAGAAAATACAAATTAATTTAAATAAAAATCAGCCTCCTAAAGAAAAGAAGTGCTATTGATAAGTTCAGTATTGGACACTGACAAAACGCCCTTTTTTGTCTCGTCTTTTTTCTCTTTCCTTCGCTTTTTCAAATTCTGTACGGGTATATCTTTTTCCATCTAAAAAAATAGAATCTACCCCTTTGGGAAATTGAAAATGAAGTATGCGTCTAGACATAAGATTACAAAAGTAATGATTTAGATTAAAAAAATAAATTTTTAGAAAATTTGATTGCTAATATAAATCAATATTAGATTTTTAGAAATGCACTAACTTAGAAGTCGAGTTAAATTTAAAAAAAATGAATCTGAATACACTGCCGAGTAAAGAATTAATGCCTGGGTACCATGGTAAAATGGTACATGGGAACCAGCTCACTTGGGCTTTTTGGACAGTTGAAAAAGGGGCTGTTGTACCTGAACACCAGCATCCGCATGAACAAATTATGCATGTGGTGGAGGGGGACTTTGAATTTACCCTAGATGGGGAAACAAAAATTTGTAAACCGGGAGATATTGTGCACATCCCATCAAATCTTCCCCACTCAGGAAAAGCGATTACTCCATGTAAATTAATGGACGTTTTTAGTCCAGTACGTGAAGAATACAAATAATTTATGAAGGTTGATTTAACAGGAAAAAGAGCCTTGGTAGGAGGAGCTAGCAAAGGGATTGGCCGGGCAATTGCAGAACGACTAGCAGCCTCAGGTGCAGAAGTGGTTGTTATGGCACGAAACGAATCGAGTCTCCAAGAGTTGGTCGCCCGACTGGATCGTTCCCAGGCACAGAACCACCGTTATTTAGTCGTTGACTTTTCAGATTACAAAGCTTTTTCTAAAAAAGTAAATGCTTTTTTTAGAGATCATAAGATTGATATAGTAATAAATAATACCCAGGGACCAGCTGCTGGAAGTGCGCTAGAAAAAGAGATTGAGGAGTACCAAGACGCTTTTGACTTATTGTTTAAGTGTGCCGTTTTATGCACGACTCTTGCTTTACCGCATATGCAAGAACAACAATGGGGACGCATTATTAATGTTGCTTCCATTTCTGTAAAGGAACCTCTGAATTACTTGGTACTTTCCAATACCTTGCGCGCTGCTTTAGTGACTTGGGCAAAAAGTTTGTCTGTAGATATTGCAAAAGATCAAATCACGATCAATTCAATTCTTACGGGGTATTTCGATACTCAACGTATCGAACAACTGAATACTAAAAAAGCCGAAAAAATGGGAATCCCAGTTTCTGAAGTTCGAGCTGCCATGGAAGCTACTGTCCCCATGAAACGCATCGGAAAACCCGAAGAATACGCAAGCTTAGTTTGTTTTTTAGCTTCAGATCTTGCGGGGTATATAACGGGAACTACTATCCCAATTGACGGGGGATTATTAAAATCACTTTAGGTTAATTTCGATAAAAAATCATTCTTTACTTCCAATGATTTCTTGGTACCGTTTAATCATTTGATTCAATTTTTCAGGCTGGCTTTCTGCTAGGTTGTTTTGTTGTGCCTGATCTGTATCTAGATCAAAAAGTTGATAGTTCTCCGAATTTCCAAGTTCTACATTCGTGTAAAAACTTTTTTCAGGTCCTGGATAGGGAGGTATGAGTACCCAATTTTGGCTTCTAAAAGCGGTTTTGGTTTGCGCTTCTAATACCAGTTCGCTTCTTCCTGTTCCTGAATTTTTAAACAAAACTTCAGATAAATCCACTCCGTCTTTGGATCTTGTTTGAGAACCGATTAATGCGGCGATAGAATTCAAAAAGTCAATCTGCGAAACTGTTTCGTCAGCAACTTGAGGTTTTATTTTTCCCTTCCAATAGGTGATCAGTGGGACGCGCGTACCTGCTTCAAAGAGACTGTATTTTCCCCCTCTTAAACCACCTGAGGGGGTGTGGTCTCCAATTTTTTCAACAGCGTCATCATAATACCCGTCATTGAGAACAGGTCCGTTGTCGCTGGAGAGGATAAGGATTGTGTTTTCTAACAGCTTGTTTTCTTCCAGATGTGCATACAATTCACCAATACACCAATCTGCTTCAATGATGGCGTCTCCTCTAGGTCCCATCCCCGATTTTCCCTCAAAACGAGGGTGTGGGGTTCTGGGTACATGGGGCTGCTGTAGGGTGTAAAACAAAAAGAAAGGATTGTCTTTGACCTTACTGATGTATTTTTTTGCTTGGTTTAAAAATTCGTCTGCCATATCAATATCACTCCACTGCGCTTGTGTGCCGCCTTTCATAAATCCAATTCGCGGGACTCCGTTTACTATAGAGCCGTTGTGTCCATGGTGCCACATCATGGAAAGTAGTTCGGGATTTTCTTTTCCTGTGGGCTGACCTTCAAAATTTTTCTCAAAACTCACCTCAATGGGATCCTTAAGGTCCAAATTAACGACCTTCCCATTTTCAATATAGACGGTAGGAACACGGTCTTGGGTATCGGGCATGATAAAACTGTGGTCAAATCCAACCTCGTTGGGACCAGGGCTAATTTTTTGGTTGTAATTAATTTTGGAGTCTCCGAGTCCCAGATGCCATTTTCCTACAATCCCTGTTTGATAGCCACTGCTTTTCAACATTTTTGGCAAGGTCATTTCGGTCGTATCAATGATGAGATTGGCCCCAGTCAAAATTTTTGCACGTTTGTTTCTCCACGGATAGGTTCCGGTGAGCAGGGCATACCTACTGGGGCTACAGGTAGCAGAACTGGAATAGCCACTTGTAAATCGAGTGCCTTGGTTGGCAATTTTATCTATGTTGGGGGTATTTAATGTTCCCAAGCCATAGGAACTTACATCTCCATACCCCAGATCATCCGCATAGATTATGATGATATTGGGAGGGTTGGATTTATTTTCATCTTTACACGAAGTCACGCTAAAAAGAAATACTACCGAAAGTACAAACAGGTTCCTCATCTAATTTTTTTTATTACTCCCCAAGTTACGTAGATTGTTTTAAAATGAAAATCGAGGACGAAAAAGAGACTGGATGTCCTTCCTTTTTTGTTATAAAACAAAACCAAGACGACTCTTGTTTCTCCAATTCTACCTTTATTTTTTTATTTTTAATGACGATACTATACAAATATGAAAACGTACGCTCAATTTTTATTGTTTATTTTTTTGTTCGGTTCCTGTCAAAAGAAGGAATCCGGTTTGACGAAGGAAGATTGGACTCCTCTCTTCAATGGTAAGGACTTATCTGGCTGGACAATTAAAATTGCTGATATGCCCCTAAATGAAAATTTTAAAAACACCTTTCAAGTAGAGGATAGTCTAATCCGAATTGTCTATGACGAATATGAAGATTTTGATGACCGCTATGGACATATGTACTACAAAACACCTTATTCACATTATAAACTCAGATTTGATTACCGTTTTCTTGGGGAACAAACCCCTGGAGGGGAAGGTTGGAATATTCGCAATAGTGGAGTAATGATTCACTCCCAATCTGCCTCAAGTAATGCTTTTGAACAGCATTTTCCGGTATCCTTAGAAATACAGCTCTTAGGGGGTTTAGGTGACGGTGAACGCACCACGGCAAATTTATGTACTCCAGGAACTGCGGTTTATTTTAAGGAGCAACCGGATTATACCCACTGTATTTCTTCGGAGTCGAAAACCTATCACGGAGATCAATGGGTTCATGTAGAAGCTGTCATTTTAGGGAATGAGTCGGTGATACACATTGTTGAAAACGACACCGTTTTGAAATACACTAAACCTTTTGTAGACGAGAGTTTTATAGCGAAGGCTTATCAGGGCGAAGATTGGGATAATATGGGTGTGACCAATAAAGAAATGTGGCTTAAAAAGACAGGGAACCCCATCGAAGAAGGATATATTGCTTTACAAGCAGAAAGCCACCCGATTGATTTTAAAAATATAGAATTACTAGATCTCTGTGGTTGTATGGATACGGAGGCAAAAAACTACAAGCCTTACTTTGTAAAGGAAGACAACACGAAATGTATGTATTAAACGCTATTCTTTTGCTTCCTCTTGTTTCTGAAAGCGCAAAAAATAGATCAGTGTACATGCGCTTAACATCAAAGCTGCGGGTAGCGACTTGATCAGTGTATCTCCTATGGAAAAGTGGAAATAAAGTGCTGCAGTCATCAACCCACCAATGACGAGAAGAGGAGGCAACTCCATTTTTTTATAGAAAATACTGATCAACAAAAGCAAAGCAGCAAAAACTTTCAAGGTTCCAATAGCGTACATTGTATTTGGTGATAGGCCGTATGCGGCAAATTCGGAAACTAAATCGGTGGCTTCTCCACCTCTATAAATTGTTTGTTTGCCGTAGCGAAATAACCACACATTAGTTATCGTAAAGGAAACAATACATTTTAAAACAATAGTGATGTATTTTTTCATTGATATAAAATTCGTATTTCTAAAGATAAAAAAAACTTTGCGTGGGTTTTTATTTACTGCTTGTTAGGTTATTCACCCCTTGGTCTCCAATGTTTGTTAGAGTAGTTGTTCTTGTTTAATTTCATAAATATGAAGTACCTGTTTGTTCTGGGTTATAGCATTGCGAAAGTAAAACCCTAGTTTTTTTAGCAGATTGATTGAAGTTTCATTTTCTTCCCAACAAATAGCGATAATAGGTGAGGAGGGATTCTGAGCAACCACCTTTTTTAAATAGGCTGAGGAAGCTTCCCTAGCATATCCCATTTTGTAAAATTCAGGCAATAGGGCAAAACCAAAATCAGGAGCATCTAAGTTATCTCTTTGAATAAACGAAAGAATTCCAACAGGTTCTAAGGAGTCTAATTTTTGAATGACACTGTAGTAAAAGTTGGGAGTTTTGAGGATTTTGGAAATGTAGGAGATAGCCTGTTCATTGGAGGAAACACCTCTGTCTCCTATGAATTTTAACCAACCCGAAGAATTTACCAATTCAAGCATAAACTCCGAGTCCGAAAGTGTTAAGGGACGGATACAAAGTCTTTGGGTTGAAAATTTGCTTAGTGGTTTATTTGGTTTCATCAAACAAGAAGAAGTTTTCAATAGACATTTCAAAAAGTTTAGCCATTTTAAAGGCCGTGGGTAGACTAGGATCGAATTTTTCTTTTTCTATGGCATTTATGGTTTGTCTGGAAACCCCAATGATCTCTGCTAATTGTTCTTGAGTCAGCCCTTTTTGTTTTCTTAACTCGCGGACCTTATTTTTCATGAATATCGTTTTCTATTTATCAATAAGGTTGTCATGTAGGTTAGTCCAACAAATCCTACCAGAATACCTATTTCAGCGTCAAATGGAATAATATTGGTTTGATCTAATAATGAATAGGTGAGTCCTACTATAACAGTCAGTCCAAGCGTTAATGCTAAAGACTCCAAATGAATCTTTCGCTCCAATTCATCATAATGGTTAAATAACTTTCTATTTGCCAAGATCATAAGCACACCATTAACAAGGTTTGTAATGATTGCAAATGTTGTTAGCGCTAGATGATCATCCCAAATAAATTTTGGTCCAAATGTGGCTATGGCCAAAGTTGCTACCCATGACCATGTCCATAAACCTAAATTCAGGAGGTGTTTTTTTCTTTCTTCTTTCATAATTTTGTAAAGTTTATTTGACAAAAATAGGTTTTTTTTAATTATGTAAAGTTTTATTTACAAAAATAAGATTTTTTTATCCAAGGGGATTTGAAATGTCTTCTACTTGGGTAGTCGATGACGGAACTGTTTTCTCATTACATTGTAATTTATTTTATCCACCTTTTTGTAAGCCTTGTTCGTATTCGTTTGACTTTAAAATTATAGATCAGTAGGAAATTGAGGTGTTTCGTTAGGATAAATTGTATGCTTTCAAGCTCCTTTTCAATTCTTTCATTTCCTATATTTACTGAAGCGGCTCTGTAAGAACCAACTTTAATTTAAAACAAATGAATCCGACCTTTTTTAGGAATTATTACTTCCTATTTTTCTTCTTGCCCCATTTGACTTTTGGTCAAACCGTACAAATTACTTCAGTAGAGGATTCGGGTTCTTTTCTTTCCTGCAACACAGGAGACCACAAAGATTTTGTTATTCTTCCTCGGCCAATAGACGCAAAACTAGAGGGAAAACGCTTAAGAGGACCTTCCGTATTTGACGACGACCAACGATTTGTATGGGGGGCTAGTGTGGTAAAGGGAGAGGACGATCGGTACCATATGTTTTTTAACACTTTTGAAAGTGGTCCTACTTTTCCAAAATTTACAGACGGCTGGGTTTTAGGATCCAAAATTGGCTATGCAGTTTCTAAGTATCCCGATCGGGAATTTAAGTTTGTAAAAATTATATTGGAAGGTAAATCAAAGGAGGGAAGTACTACCTCCTGGGATTCTCAAATGGTTACCAATCCGCATATTCAAAAATTTAACGGGAAGTATTATTTATATTTTGTAGGCGCTATGGATCCGATAAATCAAGAGAATTATTTTGAAGATCAGCCTTTAACTAAAAGAACACGAGTTCAGCAATCTCAAAAAATAGGTGTCATTGAATTCGATTCTTTTGAAGATTTACTAGGGGGCAATTTTAAACGGCCAAATGGGCCCCTGCTTGCCCCAAGAACACGGGTAAAAAAGGACCAGGTTGTAAACCCCTCTCCAAAGGGCACTGTGCCAAAACCAGATAATTTAATTGTAACCAACCCAGCTGTTGTTTACAGACCCTCTGATGGGAAATACTTATTGTACTTTAAAGGGAATATTTATGACCCCAATTGGAGAGGAGTGCACAGTGTTGCAATATCGGACAGTCCTACGGGTCCTTTTTCATTCTCAGAGGATTATGTTTTTGATATACGCTTAGAAGATGGCAGGATTGCTTCAGCTGAAGATCCATTCGTTTGGTTCCATCATAAAAACGATTTGTTTTACGCCATTATAAAAGACTTTAGTGGGAAAATAACCGAATCTGGTCCAGGTTTGGCGTTACTTCATTCAAAGGATGGAATAAAATGGTATAAACCACCAAACCCCTTGTTTATGCAAAAGACTCTAACGTTAAAAAAGGGGCAAAAAGTTAAAGTCAACCGGCTGGAAAGACCTTTTCTTTTAACGGATTCCGAAGGAACACCACTGGTGTTTTACGCTGCATGTTCTGTGATTGATATCAACCCAACTAAAGAAGGACAATCCTTTAATGTGCATTTCCCTGTTTCAATAGAATAATACAAATTTGTGTAACAAAGACGGACGTTTTAACTCTGCTGCGTTTTATATAAAGTATTGTTTCTTGAAAAGACTGGACTTCGACAGGAACATTTAAAAAAAAGGTCTGCCAAAACAAATAAGCGCACAAAAAAGTTAAAAACAAATATTGGAGAATCATCTTTATTCCCAATTACTAGTTTACGGTCATTGTAAACTTAAAACCATTGAGGAATAAGGACCTAGAGTTAGGTTAGTAAAATTAAAACTAAATCCACCAGTAGCATTAATAGTAAGAGTTCCTATTGTATAGGAATCTTCTACATTAATCAAATTAAAAACCCCACTGGGGATATCGCTGGAAATTGAATTGATGATAAATCCAGTTTGATTTTGATCCGATAAATTGTGGATAATCAAAACCATTTCATCCGTTGAATTATCAACTCTTAAAAAAGAAAAAATTGAATCAATACTAGATCCTAAGCCTTGATAGCGACCCGCGGTAAAAACCGGATTCTCCTTTCTTATTTTTATCCATTTACGATAGTGGTTCCAAATAGAATTAGTATCCTGTTGCAATAGGGCAACATTAAATTCTGAATAGTTTGCGTTTGGGGAAATCCAAGGACTTCCAGAAGTAAATCCAGCATTTGAAGAAGTATTCCATTGCATTGGGAGACGAATATTTTCATCTGGTTTTTCTCCTTTCATCGCTATTTCTTCTCCATAATAAAGATAAGGGACCCCTGGCAGTGAGAGGAGGATGCTAGCCGCTAGTTTTGCCCGAGCAAGGGAACCTCCTAGTCGATTGAAAACCCTATTTTGGTCGTGATTTGCTAAAAAAGTTCCATATTGTGCATGTGCATAGTTAGAAGTTACCTGATTTACCTTTTGTTTTAAGCGTTGTGCAGATCCACTGTTTACAGCATTTATAATTTGGTCTGCCAAATCAAATTCAAAACAATAATCTAAGCGATAATCGCTATAGGGGATAATGTTTTCGGTGGAGGTCCATACCTCACCAACGGTCATAAAAGAGGGGTTTAAACTTTTTTGAAAGGCGTAATAGTCTCGCCACCAATTTAATGTAGCTTCTGTATTTTCTTGATTACTCCCTTCTTCTATCCAATGCTTTACAGCATCTATTCTGAATCCATCGACACCCACATCCTGTGCCCAAAACTTCGTAATCTCTTTGATCTCTTTGGTGACATCACTATTTGTAAAATTCAGATCAGGCATACCTCCCCAAAAAAGGCCGTAGTAATACGCGCTATTTCTTAAGTGCCAAACAGTTTGGCCCCAAGGTCCAGTATAGTTGGGTTTCGTATCTTTCCATAGATACCAATTTCGTTTACTTTCTCCTGACGCTGAGGCAGTAAACCACGGGTGTTGATCTGAGGTGTGATTACCTACAAAATCTATAATAATTTTAATATCGCGCTTGTGTGCTTCGTCTAATAAACGTCTAAAGTCATCTAGGGTTCCGTAGTCGGGGTTGATCGCTCGATAATCAGTAACATCATAACCGTGGTAACTTGGTGATGGGAAGATTGGCATCAACCAGATTCCTGTAATTCCTAGGTCTTTTGAGGTATTTGGATCTCCGTCATTTAGGTAGTCTAGTTTGTCTATAATACCTTGTATATCTCCTATTCCATCTCCATCAGAGTCGTTAAAACTACGAACAAAGATTTCATAAAACACGTCATCGTTCCACCAGATGTTGTTTGGGATATTTTCAGTATTAATAGCAGGTTCGTCTATAGGTATTGTAGGTCCGTCAATGACATCTACAGGGGTATCGGGTATAGGACTTTCTTTGGTACACCCCAAGACCACCAGGATACAAACTATTCCAATAACCCGATGCAACATAAGATTTTTTAAATGGGTTAAATTAACTCTAATCTGAAGATCAATCATTTGTTCTTTTTAGCACGGTTTACAAAGTGGTATCAACGTTTTCCTTGCATTTCGCGTTTCATTGAAATTCGATTTCTAGGTTACCGTGTTTAGAGTTTGATCAGAAAGTTGATGAGGAATGTCATTTAACAGTACTACTAGATCTTCTCCTTCTACCCTCTTTATGATTGTTTGGTCGTGAGAAACTTCAACATAAATTAAACGGCCTCTAAAATTGAGGTGAAAAGCATAAGATGTCCATTTATTCGAAATCTTTGGAGTAAAACTCAATAAGCCATTTTTAATTTTTAAGCCTGCAAAGCCTTCAATAAAGCTCATCCATGTACCCGCCATCGAAGTTACATGAAGTCCCTCATGAACCTCTTTATTATAGTCATTTAAATCCAAACGTGCCGTTTGTAGAAAATAGGTATAGGCCTGATCAAGATACCCCAATCGCGCCGATTCAATACTGTGAATACAAGGAGAAAGTGAAGATTCGTGTACGGTATATGTTTCATAAAAGTCATAATGTTTTTTGAGTTCCTCTTTAGAAAAGTCATCTTCAAAAAAATAAAACCCTTGCAAAAGATCCGCTTGTTTGATATAAGGTGAGCGCAAGATTCGATCCCAGGACCAATACTGATTGATGGGGCGTTGCTCCTTTGGAATTTCACTAGCTGGAATCAATTCTTTATTCAAAAAACCATCGTGTTGCATGTAGAGGCCTAATTTTTCTGAATAGGGTAAATACATGGATTTAATGATTTTTTCCCATTGCTCTATTTCTTTTAAGTTGAAGTTTGTTTTTTTACAAATGCGGTGGTAGTTTTCAGGATCTTCAACGGACATCTGCTCAAGGGCTTTTTGGGTATATTGCAAACACCATCTAGCACTGTAGTTTGTGTACCAGTTATTATCCACATTGTTTTCGTATTCATTTGGACCGGTAACCCCTAGAATGACATATTGATTTAGATGAGTTGAAAAGCTGACCCGTTGTGCCCAAAATCTGCTAATTCCAATGAGCACCTCTAAACCCATTTCCGCCATATGAGCCTGATCGTCGGTGTAGTCTATGTATTTTTTTATTGCGAAAGCAATGGCCGAGTTTCTGTGAATTTCCTCAAAGGTTATTTCCCATTCATTATGACACTCTTCTCCGTTAACAGTCACCATAGGATAAAGGGCAGCACCAGAATTAAAACCCAGTTTTTCAGCATTTTCAATAGCTTTATCTAGTTGCAGATAGCGATAGCGCAAAAGATTTTTAGCAACTCCTTTATCTTTAGATACCATATAAAAAGGAAGACAATACGCTTCGGTGTCCCAGTAGGTAACACCACCATATTTTTCACCTGTAAATCCTTTAGGGCCTACATTGAGTCGTGGATCTTTACCAGTATAGGTTTGATTTAAATGGAAAATATTGAAGCGAATCGCTTGCTGGGCAGAGATGTCTCCATTTATCACTACATCTGAACGACGCCAGATTTCCCCCCATTCCATTCGTTGTTGATTTAAAAGATCTTCAAAGCCTATTCCCTCTACGGTATAAATTATTTTTTTTGCTTTTGCTTTTAAATTTTCGTCTGGAAAATCCATTGAATTGACATAACCGCCAAATGTGGTTATTGATAAACAGTCCCCTGAATTCATAAGAACATCATAAGAGATTCCAACCTTAGTTTTATCCATTTGTTGAGTTCCTATTGGGGTAATATTTTTTTCGTTTAGTTCGAGTTTGCTGCTGTTAAAAGTGCAAAGCTGAAACCCTGTTTTTAGGACTTCAGAATGGTGAAAAATTTGTTGTCCTTCAACAGAGGAGGAGTTCCCTTTGGTAAAAGGTTCGCCCCAATTAGAATCCCTATTTGAAGTGTCAATTTTTAAGTGAGGAGTTACCTTTACAGTTGCTGGGTTGTTCAACACTGTAAGCGAGTAATGAACAGCACCTACTTGTTCTATTGCTAGAGAAATAAATCGTGTAGATGTTATTTGAAGTTGGGTTCTATTTTGTAATTCAACTTTTGAGACTCGTTTGTACCAACCCTCTTTCATATTTAGCTCTCTGGAAAACTGTAAAACATTTTTGCATTGATTTAAATCAAGAATTTCTCCGTTTACTTCTATTCGCAATGCATTCCAAACAGGACAATTTACGGTTTTAGCAAAATAATTAGGGTATCCTTTTTTCCACCAGCCTACTTTGGTACGATCAGGATAGTAAATTCCAGAAATGTAATTTCCATAGAGATGTTCTCCTGAAAAGTCTTCTTCGAAATTGGCGCGCTGACCAAACTTTCCATTTCCAATACTGAAGATGCTTTCACATGCCATTACACGTTTTGCATCGTAACCTTCTTCAATTACAGACCATTCATTTTCTTTAATGAAGTCAATCATAGTTAAAAGTCGTTTAGTGAGATTTCTTTAAAATTTTCATATATCCGTGAGGCCATTGATAGGCTTTTGGCATCTCCAATACCAATGGTTGTCATTCCAATTTGATTTGCCGCGAGGATTCCCGAACTGGAATCTTCAAAAACAACACAATCTTGTACTGCTGTGTTTGACAAAAGAGCAGCTAGTTCAAAACCTTCTGGATGTGGTTTTGAATTGGTCACATCGTTCCCATCAACGATAGCATCAAATAAGGTAATGATATTGAGTTTTGTCAAAATCATTTTTGCATTTTTACTAGAAGAATACAATACAATTTGGTGATTATTTGCTTTGGCTTCAAGAATAAACTCATGGACTCCGTCCATAATATCATCTTCTGAAAGAGAAGAAAGAGACGCTAAATAGCGGTCATTTTTTTCTTTTAGTAAGCGGTCAAATACTTGGGAGGAAACTTCTTTTCCTGACCAAGAAATTATTTTTTTTAGCGATTCGGTTCTACTTACACCCTTTAGTGCCTCATTATTTTCTGGAGTAATCTGATAGTTAAGAAATGCCCCTGTTTCTTTCCAAGCTTCAAAATGGTGGGTTTCCGTTTTGGTTATAACCCCATCTAGATCAAAAATAAAAGTGGGACGTTTTGATTTTGTCATCCTTTTAGTTTTTGTTCATCAATTAAAAAATTCAGCCCTCCTGCCAATACAAGAGAAAGACCCGCAATAACCATTGCGTAAATGGGTGCATCTCCAAATAGTGAAGACAGGTAGTTAATCCCTCCTGTTGCTGCGATGATTTGAGGAATTACAATAAACATGTTGAAAATACCCATAGTCACTCCCATATTTTTTTCATCTACAGCACCAGACAGCATCGCATAGGGCATTGACAATATACTGCCCCATGCGAAACCGATTAAAGTAAATGAAAGCGTTAAGTATGCTGGCTCTTTAATTACATACATCAAAAGGAATCCAATACCTCCTAAAACTAAAGAAACCATATGGGTGTATTTTCTACTAATTGTTCGTCTGGAGGTGTAAAAAGTTAGGAATAGCGCAAACACCATTGAAGAAAGTCCGTAAATGCCCATAAAAGATCCTGTACTGTTTGAGGCGGTTTGAAATTTGGCGTTTGCCGCATCATATAATTTTGCTTGTTCAGCACTGTTTAAGTCATAATTTGTTTCTAATGGAAAAGGGGCGTCAAACACATGCTCCGTTATCGCGGGATTTGCCATACTCCACATCGTAAAGAAAGCAAACCAACTGAAAAATTGAATGAGTCCAAGTTTTTTCATAGTTGTGGGCATGGATAAAAACTGCCCCAGAAAATCTTGAAAACCCGCTGTAAAGTTTCTTTTTTTCGTTGCTTTAAAAACTTCCAAGTCATCGGGAGGGTATTCGCTAGTCGTCACGATTGTGTACATTATCGCTGATAGGAAAACGACTCCTCCAATAGCAAATGCTACTTTGATAGACATAGGTATTTCACCAGGGAGCGCATTGTTGCTGACTCCAATTTGGGTCACAAACCAAGGTAAATTACTAGCAATCCAAGTTCCAATACCAATAATTAGAGTTTGAATTACAAAACCATAGGTGTGTTGTTTTTCGGGTAATTTATCTGCAACTAGCGCTCTAAAGGGCTCCATACTAATGTTTATGGATGCATCAAGGATCCATAAGAACCCTGCAGCAATCCAGAGACTAGAGGAGTAGGGCATAAAAAATAAAGCAAGTGAACTTAGTATCGCACCGATTAAAAAATAAGGTTTTCTTCGCCCAAGTTTAGCGTGCCAAGTGTTGTCGCTTAAATATCCAATAATAGGTTGGACAACTAAGCCTGTTAAGGGAGCTGCTATCCAAAGCATAGGAATTTCAGATTTGTCTGCACCTAAGGTTTGGAAAATTCTGGACATAAATCCACCTTGAAGAGCAAATCCAAACTGTATTCCTAGAAATCCGAAACTCATGTTCCAGATCTGCCAGAATCGCAGATTTAGCTTTTTCATTTTTAAAGAAATGATGAAAGGATAAACCTTTCTAATTATAAATTTATGTTGAGAAGTGGATTTATAATTTAGGGTAAATATATATATTTTTTTTAGTAATCTGTTTTTCTAAGAAGATTCTCGTTCTATAATAGAACATTTTATAACTTTTGTAATTTGATCTTCTAGAGAAGACTCTTGGGTCAGTTTGTTAATTAATAATTCAGCTGAGGCCTCCCCAATTTGTTCGGCATGCTGACTAACTGTTGATAGAGACGGAGAGGAATAACGAGATATTACACCATCTGTAAAACAAATGATAGCGACTTGTTCGGGAACTTTAATATTGCGTTTGCGCATTACTTTTAACGCTGATGCAGCATAGATTTCATTAACAGCAAATACCGCATCTACCACTATATTTTTATCCAATAAAGAATCAATTTGTTTTTCAAGATCTATCATTTCTTGTTCTGAATTTAAATTATCAATAGACTTGATTATCAAATTATTGTCAGGCACAATTTGATTTTTTTTCAAGGCCTCTAAATATCCTTGTGTACGCAAATTACCTACATTGATGTAATCTTGCGTAGTAAGAAGTAATATGTTTTTCCTCCCCTTATCAATTAACAAAGTGGTCGCGGCTTCTGCTCCTCCTTTATCATCGACAATCACTCGATCACATTTTAGATCATTAAACACACGATCAAAAAGAACTACGGGCATTCCTAAATCTATGGTTTCTTGGATGTGATGAAAATCTTGTTTTTTTAACGTCTCTTTGGCAATCGAGAGTATGAACCCATCAATAGGTCCATTCGCAAGGGTTTCCATATTTAATACTTCTTTTTCAAAAGATTCATTGGAAACGGCAATAATTATATTGTATCCTTTTTCATTTGCAAACTGCTCTATTCCTTTGATTACATTTGAAAAAAAATAATGAACAATCTCAGGTATAATTACCCCAATAGTTTTCGTTTTTCTGTTTTTGAGACTGAGTGCGATATTATTGGGGCGGTAATTGTGCGCTTTTGCAAAAGCAATTATTTTTTCACGAGTTTCCTCTCCAATTTCTGGACTGTTTTTAAGGGATTTTGAAACCGTTGAAATTGAAACATTCAATTCATTTGCGATTCCTTTTAGTGTGATACGTTTTTTCATTAGATCAAAAAAGTCCTTTTAAATTTCAAAAATCTAAATTTACACTTTGTAGAATAGTAATGCGATAAAAAATAAAGTTATTAACACTATAACGTTATAGTGATCAAACTATTACGTTATAGTTAATTTTATATTAATACGGACTATGCCCTCATTTATTTTTCTTCTAATTTAGTGCCGTTGAGAAGTGGTTTTATTTAAAATAAACTATATTATGCTATCTAAATTTTTAAAAGTACAACTCTTAGTTGTGTTTATGATTTCTTCTGGGGTCTTTGCTCAACAAGTGGTTTCTGGATCAATAACCGATGAAGAGGGCAACCCATTGCCTGGCGCTACAGTTATCATTCAAGGAACGAACAATGGAGTGACTACAGACTTCGATGGGAATTATTCCATCTCAGTCGAACGTGGTCAAACTATAGAAGCAAGCTTTATCGGCTATCAAGTTACTACAGCCATTGTGGGGGATCAAAATCAAATAAACCTTATCCTAATCGCTGATAATGAGCTTGAAGAGGTTGTTCTCATTGGGTATGGTGCTGTTCGTAAAAAAGACTTAACAGGAACACTTGATATTGTAGGCTCCGAAGACTTTACTAAAGGATCAGTGGTTTCAGCCCAACAACTTATTCAAGGAAAAGTTGCAGGGGTCTCTATTGTTTCTAACAGCGGAGCACCTGGAGATGGTGCTAATGTATTGATTCGAGGTATTGGATCATTAAACCTTAATTCAAATCCATTGTATGTTGTAGATGGAATTCCATTAGACTCTGGTGGAGTAGGAGGTTCTCGAAATGCTTTAAATGTCATCAATCCAAACGACATTGCAAGTATGACCGTATTAAAAGACGCTTCAGCTACAGCAATCTATGGTTCTCGTGCTGCCAATGGTGTTATTTTAATTACAACTAAAAAAGGGAAAACAGGTGAGATTGCATTTGAATTCAGTTCCCGTGCCACTTCTTTTAGCCCAGTCAACAAAATTGATGTTCTAAATGCTGCTGAATTTACCAGTGCAGTAGAGGCTACAAAAGACGCTGATATTATTTCACGCTTGGGAACAAGCGAAACCGACTGGCAAGATGAAATTTATGAACAAGCGATGGGAATTAATACTACTTTCTCTGCAGCTGGAGCTATTAAAGGAGTTCCCTTTAGAGCCTCTTTAGGTCATACCGACCAGGATGGTATTTTAATGGGGGATAATTTTTCTAGAACTACAGGATCTCTCAATATTTCCCCACAATTTCTGGATGGAGATCTTCGTGTCAACCTTACTACTCGTTACGTATTTACCCAAAATGATTTTGCAAATCGGGGTGCGATTGGATCTGCTGCGTTTTTTGATCCAACAAAACCGGTTTTTGACGTGAATTCCCCTTTTGCAAATTATTATACATGGCTAGATAATGACGGAACAAAATTGGCCTTGTCACCAACCAACCCTTTGGCACTTTTAAATTTAACTGATGATGAGTCGGAGGTAAACCGAGTAATCGCCAATGTTAAATTAGATTATGACCTTCCAATTGAAGGATTGACCGCGACAATCAACGCTGGAGTTGACAACTCTACTGGTGAAGGTATTAGTTCCCAGGACGCTAATCTTCCAACGGATGCCGATGGGTTCAACGGATCCAGTAATAACTATAACAACACTTCAACCAATTTACTTTTTGACGCTTATGTGAATTATTTGAAAACTTTTGAAACTTCAAACTTTTCACTAACAGCAGGTCATTCCTATCAAAGTTTTGAATACGATAATTCTTCAAGTGAATCGATCGAATATTTGAATAGTGACGGTACTGTAAATTTAGATACATCCATTACCCAAAGTTTTATAGACAAGTCTAAAAATGTATTATTGTCCTATTTTGGTCGAGCAAATTATTCCATTAATGAAAAATATTTGATTACAGCAACCCTTCGAGCAGATGCCTCTTCAAAACTACCTTCAGAGGATCGATGGGGAACCTTTTTCTCAACCGCTTTGGCGTGGAATATTCACAAAGAAAGCGCTGGAATTGAAAACATATTCAATGAATTAAAGTTGCGATTAGGATATGGGGAAGTAGGAAATGTAAATGGTTTAGGAGACTACAATTTCTTAACTCGCTATACCCGAAGTGACATCCAATCTCGATATGGATTTGGGTCTAGTTTCTTTACTACCTTCCGTCCAGCACCTATTAACAAGAATTTGCGTTGGGAAGTAGGTCAAACCTACAATGCAGGGATTGATTTCAGTTTTGCGAAATTTGGTTTGAGTGGAACAGTAAATGCCTATATCAAAAACACCAATGATTTGATCGCTACTGCAATCGTTGACCCCTTTACTAACTTTGGAACAACCATTGATGCCAATATAGGAGATATGGAAAACAGAGGTATCGAGGTCGAGTTGAATACCACGATTTTTGATACAGAAGATTTCTCATTTAATTTGAACTATAATTTCGCTATTAATGACAATACCATTACACGGTTGGAAAATGAACAAAATGTAGGTGATCTAGGTTTTGGAAATTCGCTTCAACGGCACCAAGAAGGGAAAGCTCCTTATGCATACTATGTTTACAAGCAAATTTATGCAGAAGATGGTCGCCCTATCGAAGGCGCTTATGCAGATCTCAATGGTGATGGTCAAATAAACAATGATGACCGTTATTTCTACAAAGATCCTTATGCTGATATGATTATGGGACTAACGGCATCAATGCGTTACAAGCAGCTTGATCTAACGGTAGTTTCGAGAGCTAGTTTTGGTAATTATAGTTATAACAGTATGTCGGCCTCATCAAACCAATCACAGATTACAAACCTCAATAGATTGTCCAACGTACATAGTGACTATCTAGATACCGGGTTTTTATTCTTCTCGGACAGAAACTCTGTAAGTGATCATTATATTCAAAATGCATCGTTTTTTAGAATCGACAATCTCACTTTGGGCTACACTATCGAAAACGTAATAGGGAAAAATCCTTTGCGAGCCTATATCACAGGCGACAACCTTTTTTTCGAAACAAATTACAACGGTATTGACCCTGAGATTACAGGGGGAATTGACAGTAACTTTTATCCTAGGTCCCGTGCATGGGCGTTGGGTCTAGACATCAAATTTTAATTCACAACTATGAAAAAAATAATTTATTTATTTGCGATTGTTGTTTTGACAACATCTTGTCATAATGATTTGGATCAAAATCCAATTGACCCTGATTTATTTACAGAAGTCGACGTGTATAAAAATGCTGAAAATGCACGCGGAGCGCTAGCGAAGGTATACTCGTCCTTGGCTTTAACGGGTCAACAAGGACCTGCTGGAGATCCTGATATTGATCCTAGTTTGATCGACGAAGGATTTTCTCAATACACACGAATTTTACACACCTTGAATGAAATCACAACAGATCATGCTGTAGTGGGTTGGGGCGACCCAGGTTTACCTAATATTCATGAGTTATCTTGGGACGTAAACAACCCTTGGACAAAAGGAATGTATTTCCGTTTGGGACAAGTAGTCTCTTTTGCCAATTCGTTTATAGAGAACGCTTTAGATTTGGCAAATGAAGATAGCGAAGTGGGATACTATGTTGCAGAAGCACGCTTCATTCGTGCGTATGCTTACCTTCAATTGATGGACATGTATGCGAATGTTCCTTTGGTTACTACTGTTAGCACAGAACTTCCTGAGCAAAGCAACCGCGCAGAGCTATTTGCTTTTATCGAAGCTGAGTTATTGGAACTGGATGGTGCGTTAAAGGAACCTGGAACTAATGAATATGGACGAGTAGATAAAGCCGCTTCTTGGGCTCTTTTATCAAGGCTGTATCTCAATGCACAAACTTATATTGGAGAAGCTAAGTATGCAGAAACAATTACTCAAGCAGAAAAGGTGTTAAATTCCTCCTATGTACTCAATACAAATGACGGTAACAGTAATGGATCTGCCTATGACGAATTATTTTTAGCGGATAATGATACCAATGGAGCACAAAATGAATTTATCTTCTTGGTGCAGTTTGATGGAATCAGTAGTCAGTCTTGGGGCGGTGCTACTTATTTAGTTCATGCACCTATTGGGGGATCAATGAATGCTTCAGAGTTTGGTGTAAATGGAGGCTGGGCAGGTTTACGAACCACAAAAGCGCTTGTGGAAAAGTTCAGTTATTCAATTACAGCTACAAACTCAAATGGAGAGCCTGTCTCTTGGTCTGATTCCCGAGCGATGTTTCATACGGACGGACAAAGCTATGAAATGGCAAAAATTCCAAAATTCACAGAAGGATATGCCGTTACTAAGTTTCGAAATGTAGATGTGAATGGAAATGCTGGCTCAGATTCTTCAGGAGATCATGTAGATATGGATTTACCCCTAATACGTCTTGCCGAAGTATATTTAAACTATGCAGAAGCTATAGCTCGAAGTAGCGGAAATTCTGCTACTGCTTTAGGGTTAATTAATCAATTGCGTACTCGTGCAGGTGCTCCCGAAGCAACCCTAGCAGAGTTCAATACACAATTTGTAATGGACGAAAGATCAAGAGAATTGTATTGGGAAGGCTTGCGTAGATCTGATTTAATTCGCGATGGAAAATTTGTCTCTGGAAGCTATCTTTGGCCCTTTAAATCGGGTGTCGCTCAAGGTGCGGCCTCAGACGATTACCGCAACATATTCCCAATACCCGAAGACGTATTACTCGTTAACACCAACCTTCAACAAAATCCAAATTATTAATTATGAAATCACTTTTAAACATAAAAAAAACAGTAATTGCAGCAGTACTATTGTTCACTACCACTGCATGCGAAAAAGAAGACTTTTTGATCTTCACCGCGACTACAAATGGAACACTTAGTATTCAAAATGAATTACAACCGGTGTACAAACTATCCAATGCAACATCCACTAATATTGCGGAGCGTTTGGTTTGGAACGAACCTGATTTTGACGCTCCTACTACAGTCACTTATTTAGTGGAATTTTCAACGGACACGAATTTTTCAAGTATTGATTTAGACTCTGGTGATACATCAAATAATCATTTTGGTATAAGCATCTCTGATCTCATAGCAATGGCTACTGTTCTTGGTTTGGATGAGGACCCCTCAACAACCAATGATGCGGGGGAACCTAACACAAAGGGAAGTGTTTATGCACGGGTAAAGGCTTTTGCGGGAAGTACATCTAGCGGGGCAAATCAAGTAGTTCTAACTTCGCCTACAGTCATTCTTAACATAGAAATGTTGGAAGCGGCCGCCTCCTGTGAAGATGCCACTTTGAGTACATGGGGGCTTGTTGGTAGTGCGGTAAATAACTGGGGCGGTGATAGTCGAGGATTTGCTGCGGGTAATGATGTTCCCTTCTTATCAAACGGGACGGAAGGTTTGTATAAAGCAGCCTTATATATGTCGGATGGAGAATTTAAGATTCGACAAGATAACGATTGGGGTGTGAATCTCGGTGATACTGGAGCAGATGGTACTTTAGAAGCCAACGGTGACAATATTGCTATTACAGCAGGGAACTACTATGTGGAGTTTAATGAAACCGAAATGACAATTTCTGTTACACCCGCCGACCCTGTTTGGGGAATTGTAGGAAGTGCAACCCTCAATGGTTGGGGTGATGCACCCGACGTGAAAATGATCCCAGATCCTTGTAACGAAGGCGTTTATATAGTTTATGGTGTCACTCTTAGTGATGGTGAGATGAAATTCAGAGCTGATGATGACTGGGGTGTAAACCTTGGAGATAACGGTGCTGATGGAACAACAGACAGTGGTGGAGACAATATCGCTGTTTCTGCTGGAACCTATAATATCACGCTAGACACTGTAAACAATACCTACAGCATAGTAGCACAATAAAAAGACGACTTAGTTTCTTTTTATAACTTTAACTTGGGTCCTCTCTTTGGAGACGACCCAAGTTTTTTTAAGAAAACTCTAAATCAATCCACAAGTAAAAAACACGCTCATGAAATTAAAACCTCCATTATTTATTTTTTCTCTGACTTGTATTGCTATCATCGGATGTGCTAAATCAGTTAAACAAGAACCACTGCTAAAGCATCCAGAAAAAGTCAATACCGTTATTGAAGAATACGTTAGCAATGGGAGTTTTCCCCTACTCTATATGCGGATGGAAAACAAAGCTGGAGAGGTCATCTATGAACATCAGGCAGTTAATGACAGTTTATTGCCTAATACCAAAATTGATGGTGATACTTGGTTTCGAATTTGGTCTATGAGCAAAATCATTACCATTAGTTTACTGCTTGACTTAGTTGAAGACGGGATCCTTGATTTAAATGATCCAATCACAGACTATATACCAGAATTTAAAGATCTTAAAGTTGCTGTCGATGCAAACGGAAAATCACTGGCTTCCATTGCTAATGACTACTTTAAAGAGGCAGGATTTGGTGCGGGTTCCTATGAAAATAATCCTTTATTGAGTGAGCAAAACTGCCCTTGGCAACTGATCGATAATCCGAATCCTATAACCGTTGAACACCTGATCAATCATCAAGCTGGATTCTACTATGCTACGACTCCCTTTAGTTGCTTAAATCAACTAATCGATTCTTTAGACATGAATGGTTTGAATACCAATGAAGAAGTGATCAAAAACATGGCTCAGCTGCCGTTAATTATGGTTCCTGGTAGCAATGAGTTTTATGGGACGAACACTACAGTCCTAGGTTTTGTAGCAGAACGCGCAAGCGGAAAGACACTAGCTGAATTATTAGAAGAGAGAATTAAAAAACCGATGGGTATTGAAGGGCTACGGTATAAAAAAAGTGCTGATATTAATTTATTACCTACCTTTTCTGGAAAAGACGGAAACTTGCGTTTTGCACATCCGGGAGAACTTGACATCATGGGTGCACACACCATTGATTATCGCCCAGAAAGTAAGACTTATTTTGGAGGCGAGGGAATGATTGGAACTGCTAATGGATATGCAGACTTTTTAAGAATGCTATTAAACCACGGAACACTCAACGGTCATCGCTTTTTAGAAGAGACAAGCGTTGAACAAATGTATGCTCCACACACTCAATTGGATAATGAATGGGGTCACAACGGCTATAACCTATGGGTATCAAGTGCTAAAGACCTTGAAATGGGCTATGGAGATGAAGGGCTATGGCGAGGAGGAGGCTATGAACAAACACACTTTTGGGTGGATCCTAAACGTGATTTTGTCGCCGTAATTATGAGCCAAATGTTTGCCGTTCCAGAAGCTGGTCAAAATCGTGACAATCGTATCCGCGGTGCTGTTTATGAACAACTTTTAGCACCATCTAATCAAACTAAGAATTAAATTTTTCACCAATGAAAAAACACATAATCTACCTTTTAATCACCTTATTTGGATTCCAATCATTACTTAATGCTCAACGAATTGAGCGGGTAGAACCCCCTAATTGGTGGGTGGGAATGAAGCATAACACTGTACAAGTATTAGTTTATGGGGAAGATATCAGTCAATGGGAACCACGTGTCGAAAGTCCACACATCCAATTAAAAAAAACAACCCGAGTTAATAACCCCAACTACCTGTTTCTAGATTTATTTATATCAGAAAAGGCAGATGCAACAACTGTCAATATTGACTTCTACAAAGGGAAAAAGAAAGTAGGCTCGCATCAATACCCCCTTCTGGAAAGAGATATAACGATTCCGAGAAAAGGCTTTGACAGTTCAGACGTAATGTATCTGATCACGCCTGATCGTTTTGCAAATGGTGACCCCTCTAATGATGTTATTCCTGGAATGAAAGAAAAGGTGGTGAATCGCCAAGATGAACAAGGCCGCCACGGTGGAGACATCAAAGGAATTAAAGATCGTTTAGAGTATATCCACGATTTAGGTTTTACCGCTATTTGGTTAAATCCAATTTTGGAAAACGACATGTATCGTACTTCCTACCACGGTTATGCAGCAACAGATTTTTATAAAGTTGATCAACGCTTTGGTACAAATGAAGATTATCGACAACTCTGTCAAGAAGCACAAAAGAAAGGGATTAAAATCATCATGGATATGATTTTAAACCACAGTGGTTCAGAACACTGGTTTGTCAAAGACCCGCCTACTCAAGATTGGATAAATCACAACAACACCTATGTCCAAACATCCCATCGACGTACCACACATCAAGATCCCTATGCTTCAGAATATGACAAAAAAGCATTTGTTGATGGTTGGTTTGTTGAAACCATGCCTGATTTAAATCAAAAACAACCTTTAATGGCCAACTATCTTATTCAAAACACTATATGGTGGATTGAATATACTGGTATTGCAGGTATCCGAATGGACACCTATCCTTATCCCGAAAAAGAATTTATGACGCAATGGAATGATGCTATTTTAGCAGAATATCCAGCATTTAATATTGTTGGAGAAGAGTGGTCTTTAAATCCGGCTGTTGTTTCCTTTTGGCAATCAGGAAAAACAAACAGTAATGGCTATCGCTCATCACTACCTAGTGTGATGGACTTTCCGCTTCAGGATGCTTTAATTAGTGCTTTGGTGGAAGATGAAAATTGGAATAGTGGTTGGGTCAAAGTCTATGAGATGCTGGGGAATGATCACCTGTACCCTGATCCCCAAAACCTAGTTATCTTTCCAGACAACCATGATATGGATCGCGTTTTAACCCAGTTAAATGGAGATATTGATTTACTTAAAATGGCCATGATATATTTTTCAACCATGCGCGGGGTTCCACAATTTTATTATGGGACAGAGATCGGAATGAAAAATGACCTGCCTGGACATGGCCAAATTCGAGCTGATTTTCCTGGAGGTTGGCCTGGAGACACTATCAATGGTTTTTCTGGAAAGGGCTTGAGTCCAGTCGAAAAAGACATGAAAAACTTCACCTCAAAATTATTGAATTGGCGAAAAAACAGTGCAGTAATCCACAGTGGTAAATTAATCCAATTCGCACCTGAAAATGGGATCTATAGTTATTTTCGTTATAATGAGGAGGAAACCGTCATGGTGATCTTCAATAAAAATAAAGAGGCTGTTCAACATGATCTTTCCAAATATGTAGAAAGAATAGGCAGTTTTACTCAGGCAATAAATATTTTAGAAAACGAAACGGTTTCTCTTCATGGAAAACTTACCCTAGCAGGAAAAAGTGCTATGATATTTTGTTTCAAATGACTCATAGAATTAGATAGAAAAGATTGAAACATAGGAGTAAC
>Ga0209654_1000315_pt1 | contig 50107 bp, 75 predicted proteins | sample SaaInl1SG_22_DNA_FD_184646 | JGI IMG/M metagenome (GOLD analysis project Ga0209654, IMG submission 184646) | Marine microbial communities from expanding oxygen minimum zones in the Saanich Inlet - ESP_161SG_22_DNA (SPAdes) (version 2) | ecosystem: Environmental > Aquatic > Marine > Intertidal... | reverse complement strand
AAACAGATATGAAAATGCCATCGATGTCAGCACCGATGATTAAACCTCCAGTTGATGTTGACGGTCAAGATGATCAAGGCGCAAGTAAAGATCAAGAAGATGAGTTTCATACAGGCTTAGATAAAATGGTTCATAAAACTTTTGGTCCTAGCAGTGACGAAAAGGAAATGGATAAAGAAAAAGAAGAAGCATGGGATAACGAGCCAGATGAAGAATATGACGATATGTCAGCAAGTATTCCAGCTGGAGACGATCTACACAAGAAGAAAAAAGGTTATCCAGCAGTAAATGGCGGCGATAATCCACGTGCTATGGAATCAAAAGATTTACGTGGACAAATTAAAGAAGCACTTTGGAAAGCACTAAGCGAAGCAAAGAAAGAAGACGTTCAAACTACTGAAGGACGTGGCCGCGGACGTGGCAAGAAGAAGATGGAAGATCAAACAACAACTGAGGGGCGCGGTAGAGGAAAAGGCCGTGGTCGCGGAAAAGGTTGATTGGTTAGAATACTTTAGTAAGATTAAAAAAGTTTGCCCTTGGAGTTACACAGCCTATCAAAAGGGTGAAATCAAAATTAGATCTTGGGATGGCGAGTGGGAACACTTAGGTAACAACCAAGCAATCGTCTATACATTCAAAAATACAAATCGCAGACGCTTAAAAAAGCTCTGTAAACAATTAGACACCAGTTTAGAATACGAATGGCTGTGGAGCGAACCTACTAACGGTCCGTTTGCTTCGCCTGTTCCTATCTTAATACAGCAAGATCGACGAAAACTGTTTGATGCTAGATTCAATACAGGTTATTACGATGAGATTATTGGTTAAATATTGTTATGGCAAAGAGTTTAGATGGCAACCTTATTAAGAAGGCGCATGCCAAACAAAAGTACACATTAGAACAAGTTGAACACTTAGAAAAGTGTATGGATCCTGTTACCGGGCCCATATATTTCGCTAGGAATTTTGTACAAATTCAACATCCAACAAAAGGTTCTATTCCTTTTGACATGTACGAATATCAAGAACGATTAATTGACTCGTATCATAATAACAAACAATCAATTGCTATGTTACCTAGACAGATGGGTAAAACAACCTGTGCGGTAGCATACTTGTTATGGTTTACACAATTTGTTCCTGATTGTCAAGTATTGATTGCGGCACACAAATATGAAGGTGCCAAAGATATTATGGATCGTTATCGATTTGGTTATGAAAACTTACCTGACTTTGTTAGAGCAGGTGTATACAGTTATAACCGTAATACTATTGAATATGATAACGGTGCTAGGATACAAGCAACAACCACAACAGAAAATACTGGACGTGGTAAATCATTATCATTAATTTATTGTGATGAGTTTGCGTTTGTACAACCACCTGAAAAAGCCAAAGAATTCTGGACAGCACTATCACCCACACTAGCAACAGGTGGTAAGTGTATGATTACGTCAACACCAAACTCGGACGAAGATCAGTTTGCTATGATTTGGACTGAAGCACAGAAAAAGTTTGACGAGCACGGAAATGAAAATCCCGGTGGCGTTGGTATAAATGGCTTTCACTCATACTTTGCTCACTGGAGTGAACATCCAGATCGAGACGAAGAATGGGCAAGACTAGAACAAGCAAAAATTGGAGAGCAAAGATTCCGACGTGAGTTCGAATGTGAATTCTTGATCTTTGATGAAACTTTGATTAATCCAGTTAAACTTGCTGAATTAGAAGGTAAGAATCCTATACTTACAATGGGTCAAACACGCTGGTACAAAGAAATTGATCCAAGATGTACATACCTAGTTGCTCTTGATCCAAGTTTAGGAACAGGTGGAGACTATGGCGCCATACAAGTATTTGAAATGCCGAGTATGGAACAAGTAGGAGAGTGGAGACACAATACTACACCTGTACAACAACAAGTTCGTGTAATGAGAGAGATATTAAAATATATTTCAGATCAAGGATCGATAAAAGGAAATACTCCGCCTACAATTTATTATAGTGTTGAAAATAACTCTCTAGGTGAAGCTGCACTAGTTGTTATCAGCGACCTTGGTGAAGAAAACTTCCCAGGATTGTTCTTAAGTGAACCGATTAGAAAAGGACATATTCGACGATTCCGCAAAGGATTTAACACTACTCATCGTACTAAAATTACTGCGTGTTCTAAACTAAAGAACATGCTAGAACGCAATAATATGAAAGTCAATTCAAAACCGTTGATTTCAGAACTCAAAACTTTTGTTGCTAGTGGCACAGGGTTTAATGCTAAGAATGGCGAACACGATGACCTAGTATCTGCTATGCTAGTCGTGATTAGAATGGCCGATGTATTAGCAGATTGGGATCCTAAAATCTACGAAAAAATGACTGAAAAACTAACAGAGGAACAAATGCCCATGCCGATATTCGTCAGCGGCGGCATATTTTGATAAATATAAACATGGAAGACAATCTAAGAAGCATAAGCACAGACCTATTTTACAAAGTAAGAAGTCGGTTCTCTGGCCTTAAATTAGGCAAAGAAACAGGCGAAGTCACTATCAACCCTGAAGAAGCAGTATTTTTTGATTTTGACTACATGGAGGGCGAAAACCCGATTGGACATGTAAGTGTTAGTCTTGCTGAACCTTCCTCGATGAAAGTATACTATAGTACAGGTATTACAGAAGATATGGATTCTGTACAAAAGGACGGCTGGTATAAGTTTTTAAAAAGTATGAGAGCATTTGCTAAACGCAGACTAATGAACTTTGATACCAGAGATATTTCTAAAGATCATTTAGATAAGAGAGATTATGCTTTCCTAAGCCAATATTCGCAAAATACACAAGTCGGAGAATCAGTAATGAATGAAGGCATGTTTGGTACAAGCAAAACCAGCTATCAAAAATTAGAAAACACAAGACTTATTGTAAAGCACAGTAAGCAAGTAGACGAAACAAGTCCAGGCTCAAGAGCAAGAAATATTTCAGGCTTGTTTATTGAAAACGCAGATGGCGAAAGATTTAAATATCCATTCATCCATTTATCAGGCGCAAGGGCAATGCAAAGACATGTACAAGAAGGCGGCCTTCCTTATGATGAAATTGGAAAATATATTGTAAGTTTGAGCGAACAAATTGCTCAACTTAAATCATTCGGTAACTATGTTGTTAAAAATGACCTAATGAACAGCGACACTAATTCTATTGTTGAACGTAGTAAGCAAGCATTAGAAACTTTAAAAAGAGAAGTTCATAAACTAAGCGGAAGATCATACTACGGACAGTTTAAAGAACAGTTTCAGCCACAAGACACTGCTGAAATACCAGATGAAGTTATCGACGACCTAACAGCAAAATTTACAGTTAAAAAGTTTAACGAAGAAATGAAAGATGTATTTCCTATCATTCATCGATTGATGAAAGAGGATGAAGTGACAGAGCAATCCGACGTAGTCGACCATAAAGAGGAAAAACTAGCAGACGTATTTAATAAATTTGAAAACTGGGTTAATGAACTTGGAGAGGCGAGTGCTATTCAAAGTTCAGATACTGAAGAACAAAGTCAGGCAGTTACAGATCTAAATAAATTAATCGGAAAACATTTTCCAGCAGGCGTAGATGGTACTAATGCTATTCAAAGTTTAGAAGGCATTATTGACGATCCTAAGTTATTATCTCGTATTAAGAATACTGCTTCAGAAGATTCAGACGAATGTATTCGTCCTCTTATTAAGCAATGGGTCGAAATGAATGCTCCAGAAATCATGTCTAAGTTAGACTTTGGGGATATGACCGACGAAGTTGAAAGTGACCAGAATGAAGATAACGTTTCGGAAGAATGGGATACCAAAAAACTTGCTGAATTTGTGTTTTCGTTTTACGATAGAGAAACAGGCAAGTTTCCAAAAGGCGAAACAGGCGTATTAACAATGGTTGAGAAAAAGTTTGGTGACCGTGCGGCACAAGTAGCCAACGGATTGATCCAGAAACTTTCTAGTAAGCAAGATGAAGGCATCATGGATACACTATGGGGAGCCAGCAAAGACGCAATTCGTGATCCAGGTGTAGATTACGACAAAGTTGAAAAAGACTCTGATTTTGTATATGATTTACAAGATGCCGGATACAGTGATAAACAGATTAAAATGGCATATGGTATTTTAAATGATCCGCGTTATAAGCAAGGCAACTTAAAAGGCGCACTAGCGGCAATTGAAAAGATTGCTCCAGGCATGTCAGAAGAACCAGCAATACAGAATGCTATTAGAGCAACACAAGAAAATATCGAAACAGATGAAAAACTATCAATTGGTCAGCAAATGGCTCGTGATGGTATTAAGTATAGTAGAGATAAAGAAAAAGAAATTATTGGTCAAATTGGCGAATACATGAAGAAGAGTGGATATAGCGAAAAACAAATCCGCTATTATCTAAATTACGACGAAGATTTTATTTCAGACGTACTAGGCGAATTACCAAGGGACACTGGCGAATCAGACGAATTGAATCGCATTAAACAACTTAGTGGATTTTAATGATTTTACGTATGTAAAACATTTAAAATAATGTATAATTAATAGTGTAGTAGGAAACTGCTACACTATTTTTTTAGTGAACTCAAGTGGGACCTGTTTAACTCTCCCATGAACTGTTCGCATAAATCTCAATGAAAGGAGACACATTATGTGGACTAAACCAGTAGCAGAAGAAATGCGCTTTGGCTTTGAAGTTACAATGTATGTAATGAACAAGTAATAGCGTTTGTTTTAAATCTATCACATTAGGAGTTAAGTATGAAAATTTTAATGATGTGGATAGTGGCAAGTTTGTTCGGTGCTACTGCTTTTGCAACAGAGGATGTTACACCTGTTCGTGAAGCAGAATCAAAGGATGAACGAACCGAAGCACGTTGCGAATCTTGGAAAAAGGAAAGAGGCAACAAGTATGCCAAAGTTCCGGGCTCCAGACTAGTATGTGCTGACAAGAAGTAAAGTAGTACAAATACTCCCGTCCAAAGCGGGAGTATTTTTAATAAATATTACTCCAAACGGAGATTACCAAAATGTATTACACACACAGTTTAATAGACTTTTTTCAGTTGACAAAGAAACAAATTATTGTTACAATAATTACTGAAGCTGAAGTCCAAGCGAGTATGCTCAAGTTAGTTGATAGTCAAACACAATTGGCTAAAGACTGGAATGACACTACCATGAAGTTAGCCAAAACAATTTTTGATAACTTTTTGGGTCAGAAAAGTTCATAAAAATACTTGACAAACTAAATAATATTGTGTAGTATATACATTGTGCTACACATTAAAGGCACATAGTAACAATAAGGTTACTAGCACATAGGCATAACATTAGGAGGCATAACTATGGCAACATTAGCAGAAATCCGAGCAAAACTTCAAGAAGCTCAATCTAAAACCGGTGGTTCAACCGGTGGCGGCGACAACGCAATTTACCCACATTGGAACATGCCAGAAGGTCAGGAAGCAACAATCCGTTTCTTGCCAGATGGTGATTCAAATAACACTTTCTTCTGGGCAGAGCGAGCAATGATTAAATTGCCGTTTGCTGGAATTAAAGGTGATACATCAAGTCGTCCTGTACAGGTACAGGTACCTTGTGTTGAAATGTGGGGCGATACTTGTCCTATTCTTTCAGAAGTACGTGGCTGGTTTAAAGACAAGTCACTAGAAGATATGGGTCGTAAGTATTGGAAGAAGCGTTCTTACATCTTCCAGGGCTTTGTCGTTAAAGATCCGCTAAATGAAGAGTCTACTCCGGACAATCCGGTTCGTAGATTTATTATTGGTCCTCAGATCTTCCAGATTATTAAGTCTGCGTTGATGGATCCAGAACTAAACGAACTTCCAACAGATTTTGAACGTGGTGTAGATTTCCGCATTGCTAAGACTAGCAAAGGCGGTTACGCAGACTACTCTACATCAAAGTGGAGTCGTAACGAGCGTCCTCTAGATGACACAGAACTAGCGGCAGTAGAAGCCAATGGTTTGTTTAATCTAAATGACTTCTTACCTAAAAAGCCAACTGAGGTTGAGCTTAAGGTTATGAAGGAAATGTTCGAGGCGTCAGTAGACGGCGAAGCATATGATCCAGATCGTTGGGGTCAATACTTCCGTCCAGCAGGAATGTCACAAGCAACAGGCGATCCGAATGTAGCACAATCGAAGCCAGCACCTGCTCCAACTCCAGCACCAGCGGCTGAATCAGCACCTGCTCCAGAGCCAGCACCAGTTGAAGCGGCTCCACAAGCAACTGAAACACCGGCAGAAGGCAACGGCGACAGTCGAGCACAAGATATCTTGGCAATGATTCGTAGCCGCCAAAACGGTTAATAAGAAAACAACACCCCCCAGGCTTAGTATAACTAGCTCAATACCGGGGGGTTACTTGCTTACAAAGGAGTTAATATGGCAAAAGCATTTGACATTTCTAAATTTAGAAAAGACATTACCAAGAGTATTAGTGGGCTTGGTATTGGCTTCAATGATCCTACTGATTGGATTAGTACAGGCAACTACGCCCTTAACTATTTGATCAGTGGTGATTTTCATAAAGGTGTACCGCTAGGTAAAGTAACTGTATTCGCAGGCGAATCAGGCAGTGGTAAATCTTATTTTTGTTCAGCGAACATTGTAAAGTCGGCACAAGAACAAGGTATCTTTGTAGTACTAATTGACTCAGAGAATGCTCTTGATGAAGCATGGCTACATGCTCTTGATGTTGACACATCAGAAGATAAACTTATGAAACTTAACATGAGTATGATCGATGATGTAGCAAAAACTATTTCGCTGTTCATGAAAGACTACAAAGATATGACGGAAGAAGATCGTCCTAAAGTATTGTTTGTAGTTGACTCACTAGGTATGTTGTTAACACCGACAGATGTTGATCAGTTTGATAAGGGTGATTTGAAAGGTGACATGGGCCGTAAGCCTAAAGCACTAACAGCACTTGTTCGTAACTGTGTAAACATGTTTGGTTCACACAACGTGGGAATGGTATGTACTAACCACACTTACGCATCGCAAGATATGTTTGATCCAGATGATAAAATTTCAGGTGGTCAAGGATTTGTGTATGCTTCTTCTATTGTTGTAGCAATGAAAAAACTAAAACTAAAAGAAGATGAAGACGGTAACAAGGTAAGTGAAGTACGCGGTATTAGAGCCGCTTGTAAAGTGATGAAAACACGCTACGCTAAACCGTTTGAAAGCGTACAGGTTAAAATACCATATGAAACTGGCATGGATCCGTATAGTGGTCTTGTAGACTTATTTGAGGCAAAAGGTATTCTTAATAAAGAAGGCAACCGACTTAAATACACAGACCTCAACGGAGAAGTACACTTGGACTATCGTAAGCAATGGGTTGGTGATAAACTGAATATGATTATGTCAGATATCGCCAATAAACCAGACATTGCTGAACCGATTGAGGTAATTACAGATGAAGAACCTCAAACGGAGATAAATGAATAATGAACCAAGAATTCTTAGCAGACTTATGGAGTACAGTAGTTGATTACGTTCCTGAAAAACAACGTAAAGATCTTGCCTACAACTTTGTTAATTTGTTAACAGACTTTGATGTACCAGCAAGTGTCATCGAAGGAATGATGGGTATAGACAACTACTTAGATAACGCAATTGAATACGCTATCGACGAAGCTGATGTTGAAGATGAAGCTGAGGAAGATGACGAAGACAATTACAATGATGAATGGGAAGATTAATGAGTAATTGGTACGATAAAGTTTCTAAGGATATCAGCAACATACCAGATGCTATTTCACACTTTGAGAACGAGCTACTATTAGCAAAGCAAGAAGTGCGTATTAGCGGTATTGTTGAACAAGCATCCGCAAAGATGCCTGGTATTGTAGAACATCGTTTCAACCAATTACAAGAAATCGAAGCCATTTTAGAATATCTAAATATTGAACTTCGTCGGCTAAGAAGCCAGCATTTTCGTAAGTACCTCGAAAACTATCAACGAGCTTTAAGCAGTAGAGACTGTGAGAAGTTCGTTGATGGCGAGGCAGATGTTGTTGATTTTGAAAAGATCATTAATGAATTTGCCTTACTGCGTAACAAGTGGTTAGGCATTATCAAAGGGCTAGACATTAAGCAATGGCAAGTTAGTAATATTATTAAACTGCGTGTTGCTGGAATGGAAGACGCTACACTCTAAAATAATCAAAATGAAAAACTGCGCATATAAATATTGTCATGAGCAAAGACGTAGTTTTAGTAACAGGTGGATTTGATCCACTACATTCAGGACACATAGAATACTTTAAAGCCGCCAAACAACTAGGTCATAAACTAGTAGTTGGTGTCAATTCAGATGAATGGTTGACCCGAAAGAAGGGCAGACCATTTATGTCTATCAAAGACCGCATAGCTATTATCAAAGAACTTAAAATAGTTGATCAAGTTATTAGTTTTGATGATAGTGATGATAGTGCTTGTAACGCAATCTTCTATTTGTTAAGCACAAACGGCGACGGCACAAATATTATATTTGCCAACGGCGGCGACAGAACTAAAGAAAATATTCCTGAATACAAAACATATGGCGGTACACCTTGGGTTAAATTTGCTTGGGGTGTAGGCGGCGAAAATAAGATGAATTCATCTAGTTGGATATTAGATGAATGGAAAACACAAAAAACTGAACGTGATTGGGGCTATTGGCGTGTGTTGGATCACAAACCAGAAAAAGGTTACAAGGTAAAAGAGCTTGTAATCCTGCCAGGAAAATCATTGTCAGATCAAAAACACTTCAAACGTAGCGAACAATGGATTGTGCTAGAAGGTGTTGTTAAGATGGAAACTGAATGGCAAGGTAGAAAAGATATTATTCATCTTAAGCCTGAAGATTCAAGACCATACAACATTGGTATAGGCGTTTGGCATAAAGCAAGTAATCCTAATGGCGTACCAACACATATCCTTGAAATACAACGTGGTGAAGAATGCGTTGAAGAAGATATAGAAAGAAGGGACAAATGAAAGTATTTGTAGGATACGATCCAAGAGAGGACATTGCTTATCAAGTTTGTAAGCATAGTATTTTAAGTAAACAACCGGACGCAGATGTACGTCCTCTCAAACAATCTGAATTAAGACAAGCAGGATGGTACAATCGACCTGTTGATAAACTTGCGAGTACAGAGTTTACATTTACACGTTTCTTAGTACCAGAACTTTCAGAGTTCAAAGGATGGGCATTGTTTATGGATTGTGATATGATTCTAACAACAGACATCAAAGAACTATTTGATCAAGCAGACGACCAGTATGCTGTTATGTGTGTTAAGCACGACTATAAAGTTAAAGAGAGTTTTAAAATGGATGGACAAAAGCAAACAATCTATCCACGTAAAAACTGGTCTAGTGTTATGTTGTTTAACTGCGGTCATCCTAGCAATGCAAAACTTACACAAGACTTAGTAAATGAACTAGAGCTTAACGGAGCATACTTTCACAGATTTAGTTGGCTAAAAGATGAAGAGATCGGCGAGTTAGATCATACATGGAACTACCTAGTAGGTGTGTACGATGACATCGAAACTCCTAAACTAATTCATTATACTGAAGGCGGCCCTTGGTTTGAAAATTATAGAGATTGTGAGTTTCACGATCTATGGAAAGGCGAACTTTTTGACATGATGGGATCGAAATGAATCCTAAAGTTGTAGTGTTCAAGAAGTTTATTAATAAAAACTTTCCTTTAGACTTCAATATACCGAACTGGCATTTTATAGATTTTGATGACCCAGAACGTGAAACTGCTGATGCTTATTTTCAAATTAATATAAACAAATACAAAAATTCAACTGCTGATGAGTATGATTTTATTGAAAAATCAAAAAAACCAAAAATAGTTTTTGAAAGTAATATATTTAGAAAAGGAACTGAACAATTTTATTTAAATCATTTGGTAACGGAAAATCTAGATAAAAAGTATCATAGACTAGGATTTGATCACTTCTTAAGACAAGGAAAATTTAACAATCATAATAGTCCTCCGGATAGATGGAATCACATTAAAAAATTACAAGGATTAGAAGTAAAGGATTGGCGTACATCAGGAAAGCATATACTACTTGTTTTACAAAAAGCTGGTGATAGTACACTCAACAAGATGTATGAAGACTACGGCACATATTATAACTGGATAGAAAATACCATAAATGAAATTAGAAAGCATACAGATAGACCGATAATTTTGAGACCTCACAAACTCAGAGCCAAAGTACCTTTAGCACCATTTTTGTCTGAAGATAACAAAGTTTATCTTTCTACTTCATTCGATAATCGTTCGAGATATGAAGGCGGAAAATCACTAGAAGAAGATTTTAAAGATGCTTGGGCAGTAGTAGGTTATAATAGTAACAGTCTTGTCGAAAGTACACTAGAAGGAATTCCAACTTTTCCTTTAAGCGACGAAAGTGTTGTTTGGGATATATCTAATAAAAATAAATTAGAAAAAATTGAAAATCCCTTTGTTAATATAGACAGAACACAGTGGTGTTATGATGCCGGTTATATGCTTTGGAATTACGAGGAAATAAACAACGGTGTTGCTTGGGAGCACCTAAAAGGAGTATATTTTAAATGATAGACATAAACAGATTTCACCAATCACCTTTGGTGCCTGACAATACACTAGATCCTCCGGAAAACCGTGTTGAACATTTGAAGCACACATGTAAACAAACTACAATTGATGGACACATTCTTGAGTTTGGGGTACACACTTGTAAGTCGGCAAATATTATTGCTCAACATTTTCCTGACGAGACTGTATACGGATTTGATAGTTTTGAAGGACTACCAGAGGATTGGAAAATCAGTTTTAATGAAAAATTTAACAAACACAAAAAAGGTTACTTTGCTTTAGATAAGTTACCAAAGCATGAAAGTAATGTTACACTGGTTAAAGGATGGTTCGACGAAAGCATACCTAAGTGGTTAGCAAATAATAAAATAGAGCAGATTAAATTATTACACATTGACGGCGATTTATATTCTAGTGCCAAAACAGTGTTAACAATGCTAAACAAATATATTGTTCCTGGAACTATTGTATTATTTGATGAATTGTATCCTTGGGGTAGAAAAAGATATGAGCGTTGGGCAGAACACGAATGGAAAGCTCTTAACGAATGGGTGGAAGAATTTTCTAGAGAGTTTGATGTTGTATCGCACAATAGACATCAGCAAGCCGCTATTAGAATTACAAAATGATTTTTCTAAGCAAAAATAATCAAGATCAATATATTAACGAAATGGCAAAAGGTGTTGGAGCAGTTTCGACATCTACTGACAATTTTGTATATGAGTCTAGCAAAGATACTATTGTGCTTAGAGGTATTCTTAAAAAGAAAATTATCAAACAGTGTTGGAAAGATAAGCGTGATTTCTATTATGTCGACACTGGATACTTTGGTAATGAAAAAACACCTAGCAATCCCAATGGATGGAAGTACTGGCATCGAATTGTTAAGAATGATTTACAACACGGCGAAATAGTTGATAGACCAGATGATAGATTCAAGCAGTTTGGAAAAAAGATTAATCCGTGGAAGAAATCAGGTCGAAAGATTCTTGTTGCGGCACCAGATGAGAAGCCACTAAAATTTTACGGACTTGATAAAGATCAGTGGATCAAAGACACAGTATCAACTATTAACAAATACACAGATCGTCCTGTTGTAGTACGTGATAGAGCCAAACTGCGTATTGATCGTGTTAACAGTACACTAGAGCAAGCACTAGACGATGATGTATTTGCTTTAGTTACATTCAATAGTATTGCCGCTACAGAAAGTGTATTTTATGGCATCCCTGCGTTTACACTAGCACCATGTAATGCGGCTAGTCCAGTATCTTTACAGGATCTAAGTCAGATTGACAGCCCGTACTATCCTGACCATGATAAAATATATAAATGGGCCTGTCACTTAGCATATGGACAATTCCATTATAACGAAATGCGTGACGGAACATGTTGGAGAATAATAAATGAAAGTTAAAGTCTTTTTAGAAAGCGCCGGAAATTTTGATGAGAGAGACATTTTAAAAAATTTCTATGATGGTATTAAGATGTTTGAAAATACCAAGTCAGATGTTCCCACAGACAGATTAGAAGTCGAATGGGGAATGTCACAACAATACGAGCACTGCGATCTAGCAGTAATGATGGGCAGTTGGAAAGATCGAGATAGGCCACATCATAATACAAGAAGAGATATTGTAAAAAATGCTCCTATGTTTCTTGTAGTAGAAACACCATTACTGTCACGAGTTATGTTTGAACGCAGTACTCAGCACAGAATTGGAATCAACGGGTTCTTAAATCATAATGCTGTATTTACTGCTGGAAACCACGGCAATGACAGACTACAAAAATTAGGTGTTACATGGAACGGGTGGAAAAATGATCCTAATGGACATATTTTGCTAATGTTACAGTTGCCGGGTGATGCTAGTTTAAGAGGCATCAACATGTGGCAATGGGGAATGTGGGCTTATCAAAATATTAGAAAATATACTAAAAATAAAATTATTATTCGCACACATCCAGGTCATCATCCTAAAGAGATGGACACTGTTTACAAATTTATTTCGGATGTATCTCTAAACGAAGATAAAAATGTTGAAGTAGTTATTGGTTCAAAAGAACGTCCTTTACAGTCTGATCTTAAAGGAGCATATTGTACAGTATCTTATAGTAGCGGAAGTTCTATTGATTCTGTACTAGCAGGTATTCCTACCATTGCTATGGATCCGGGCAATTTTGCTTATGGTATTAGCAGTAATTATATTGAACACATTGACGGCGATAATTTAAGGAAAGCAGAAGATAGAGACATTCTTCAGTGGATGAATAATCTTTCTTATAGCCAGTGGAGTGTTGAAGAAATGGCAAGTGGCAGAGTATGGCAACATCTTAAACCTATTCTCGATGTTAAAACATTAGAAGCACATTTTACTAGAGCAAAAGGTAAAGGCAAAAGATGAAATTCGTAGCATACCTAACAGGTTGTCCTCCTGGACCAAAAAACAAACACAAGCATGACTTGTTATGGAATTTTGTACAGGGCGTTAATTCGTCAGGTGATCAGGGAATTATTCATCAAACAAGAGATATTATCGATGCCGATGTTGCTTTTATTCAGGGATGGGTACATCAAAACAGTAGTATAACTCCGCACCTAATGGTGAGAAAAAACGTAATAGATCATCAAAAAAATCGTAAGAATAGATTATTAGTTGCTGATAGTAATTTGTTTAATTACATCGACGGTAACAATAAAAAAGATTATATTAGATATAGTTTTGACGGGGTGTTTCCGACCACTGGAGAATATTTTAATAGAATAGTTCTTACTCAACGATGGCAACAAATATTTAAAAATAAAGGAATAGTTTTAAAACCCTGGCGTACTCAAGGTAATCATATTTTAATCTGTACACAAAGAAATGGAGGTTGGAGTATGAAAGGTTTAGATGTTCCGACTTGGTTGAACAACACCGTTAACGAAATTAGAAAGTATAGTGATAGACCTATTGTTGTTAGAGGCCACCCTGGAGATAGATATCACAGACAGTATATTGATCAAAAGAAATACGTTCTATCTAATAAATCTCTTATAGCACAAGATTTTATCGGGGCACATGCTGTTGTTACATATAATAGTAGTCCTGGTGTTGCCGCGGCAATTGAAGGTATTCCTGTATTTGTTACAGATCCTGATGCTAAAATTAGTCAAGCGTACGATGTAGCAAATACAGATATTTCAAAGATCGAAAGTCCTAACACATTTGAGAGAGAACAGTGGATAGCAAGACTAGCAATGAGTCATTGGAACAACGAAGAAGTTAAATCGGGCGAAGCATGGCGTCATATTAGACAGTTTGTGTAATGATTTCGTAACTAACTAACGGTAATTGCTTCCAGTTTTCAACATAATAATCCCAGTTTGCTTTTTCAAAGTTGCTGGGATTTTTATTTGATTCTTTTACTACAACTCCACATCCTTGATCAATTAATACTAATTTAAAAGTAACATCTGATCTATTAGAAAGATCAAATGCTAACTTGTATACATCTCCCAACCAACTACCGCTACAAATAACATCTGGATTTGCCATTGCTTCGTTTCTAGGAAGCATGTCGTGAATAATCACTACACCATTATCATTTAAACAATCTAATGAGTTGTTTACATCTCTAGTAACTTGTTCATACTCGTGCAAACCGTCAACAAAAACAACATCATATGTATGAGAATTTTGTTTGAAGAATTCGTCACTAGTCATACGCATGTTGCCTCCTCGTCTAGGATCAACACCATACATTGTATCAACGTTAATATGATTCCATATTTGATTTTTGTCACATCCAATTTCTAGATAACTTTTACAATTTGTTTTATTAATAAAATGTTGTATTAGTTGTAATCTTTCTTGAGTTCCAAAATTAATTTCTATCATTACATCAACCTATCTTTCCAAGTTTTTGGTGTAGCATCATTTACAATTTCTAGTGGGAATGTATAATCAAACGGCTTAGTACCACGCTTTCTAATATAGTCAGCTGTCCTAGATACAGCAACTTCAATTGTGGTTGTTGTTTTATAATCTAAAAGTTCACGTGCTTTTTCTGCTGAACACATAGCATGTTTAACTTCTCTAGGACGATCCTCCATATGAATAGGAGCATGTTCACAGTTAGTTTCTCTTCCTACAAGTTCTGCTAGTTTGTTAATAGTAATAGTTCCTTCGTCAGGACCAATATTAATAATTTCATTTACTACATTTGGATCTAGTGTCATTTTTTCCAAACACTGAATACAGTCATCAATATAACTAAAACAACGAGTTTGTTCGCCGTCGCCATAAACATACACAGGCTTACCTTGTAAGTTTCTATTGAGCATAATACTTAAAACATTACGGAACGGATCATCATATCTTTGTCTTGGGCCTACAATGTTGTGTGGCACAGCAATGTTCCATTCCATACCGTGTGTTTCACACAAGGCCTTTAAAACCTCTTCTCCTGCTACTTTAGCAATACCATAAGGGTCAACTGGTGCTGGAGTCATATCTTCTGTAAACGGTGTTTGTTGAGACCCGTAACGTGCCATTGATGTACAATAAACAAAACGCTTTACTTTGTTTTCTAGTGCCGCACTAATAGTTGCTACACTTGCTTGAAAAATATTTCTAGTGATGAAGTCTGGACTCACGACACTTAGACCTTCGTGTGCCGTAGCGGCTGTATGAACAACAATATCACAGCCCTTCATGATCTCTGTCATTCTTGCTCTGTCACAGCAGTCTACTTTGTATAACGATGCTTTTTCGTTTACATTATCTTCGTAGCCGCCAATAAGAGTGTCGTTTCCAACAACTTCGTGACCTAGCTCTAACATTTTATCTGCTAGATGGCTTCCTAAGAATCCGGCGATTCCTGTAATAAAAATTTTCATACTTTACCTCTTATTCTTTGTTGTAGTAGATTAATATCAACTTGTTTGTATTTGTCGCATAGTGACCACATTTCTACATCTCTATCTCTTACCCAAGATCTGTGATATCTATTAATCGTTTCATCGCCAACATTACTAATTATAGGCATTACAAAGTCTGGCAAATGAATATATCGTCCGATTGCTTTTGCTAAATCTCTTACCCAGAAATCAATATAATGGTGATGAAAAAATATAGGAACAAAATATCCAACAGTATTGATCCAATTTTTATGTAAGAAAAAATGTGGACATTTACTTTTACTTAGTGTACCTGCTTTAGGCGATACTAATACTAATTTATCAGGATACTTATTAAATTCGTTTACAATACGCTGTCCCCAATTAGGAGTTTCAACTACAGCATCATCGCCCATTAAAAATACAATGTCATGTTTTGCTTTTTTAGCAAGCTCGTTCCAACTGTATACTGGTGATCTATCAACACCAACTTCATAGTGTTGAGGATCTAATAAGTCTTTATAACTTTGTAATTTAGGATCGTCTTCATTAAGATATATTAATATTTCGACCGGAACACCAGGACTTTTTAATAAAGAATCTACCATACGTTTGGCTAATTCTGGTCTTCCTCTGCTAGGGCAAACTACACTAATCATAACATTTCATACTCAAAATTTTGACATGTATGCCCTTTGCGTACAAATCTAGCACCATTTCTTAGGTGAAACTTTTCAGCCATTTCTGTTAAGGGAGAAAGTGTAACCATTCTCTTAACATAAGGATATTCTCTCTTTATTCTCTTTGCTGACTGTTCGATTATTTCTCGCCCAGCGCCTTTTGAATAACTCCATACTGTATAAAATACAGCAACGTCGACTCCTGGCCATTTTAAATCCTGTTCCGTTAATGGAACTTCATCTGTAAATGCTACACATATAACAGCATCAATATTTCCATCGTTTTCTAATACCCAAACATCTCTGCCGGATCTTAGTCTCCAATCTGCTGATATATGAGGTCTTACAGGATCGTCTTTAATCAAACCTAATTCAGATTCTTTAATTGATCTAATCATCTTTACTCCAAAAATCAGTACGTGTTAAACTTTTCTTGCCGTCTTTTTTAATCAACGCTCTGCCCATGATATAGTTATGTATTTGTATAGTTACTATTCGTTGATTAATAGCATTATCGGCAGGCAAATAAGATTTGTTGTATTCGTCGATTAATGCTTTAGCGGCATGAGGTTTGATAGCATACCCACAGCAACCTGGCATCGAAGATTGCTTGTATACTGACGCTGTTGGCTCGCCTTCTGGATTATCGAGATACTTCATGTACCTTTCGCTCTTAGCTGGATGACCCAAAGCAATAACTAATACATCTTTCCAATCGATGTTCTTAAATCCGCGAGATATAACAATGTCATCTTCCCAGATAACAATAGGTTGATCAAGTTCTACACATTTTTGCCATAGTCTATAATGACTATAAAAACAACCTTTAACTCCAGGTACCGAAACTTTGCGGATTGCTTTGTCGTTTGAAATTCCTTCTTTAGATGGGCCTTTAATACCAATAGGATGAATTATTCTACCTTCTTGCTCCATCATACGTTCAGCATCCCATCCGTATGTGCCTTCAAACAATTCAGCATCTATATCAAACTTGCTTAATTGATTTTTAAGATTTGTTGCTGTGTTTAATGATGCTTCGATTTTTGATAATGTAATTATAAAGTGTTTCATTGCCAATATGATTCTGTTCTTTTAACTCTCAAATCTTTTTCTAAACTTTTGCCTGATACTTTTCTATTACCTTTGAGGTGATCTAAGTAAGCACCCCATTCGCAATTAATCAAAGGATGGCCTTCACCTTTGATTAACCCTTCACTCCAGTTGTGTCCAATAATCCTTGATGTAGTTCTAACTTCATCAAACACAAAACTATCGTGCCATTCATCTAATTGAAAAATTCCATTTTCGGCATCATCATACATGTTTTGAAACTGTCTAAGAAATTCGTGTGTTCTTGACGATTTAAGATTTAGAGAATACAAACCGCATTCTGTATATTTTCTAGCTCTTCCTAGATAACAAATATCAACATTTTCAGGAACTAACTTTTGTAAAGATTCATATGTTAACGGACTATGGCATACAGTATCTGCGTCCATCCACATCAGAACGTCTGCCTTTGATCGTTTAGCGCAATCAAAGATAGCATAAACTTTGTGAGCAAAACGCACAGCCTGCCACTTAAACGGCTTGTGTCTATCTTTAACTTTTGCTAGCCTTTCTACTCCACTAACATCGCCGTTTGCTTTAGGAACATTTTTCCATGTGTTTACAAAACTTTGTAGTTCTACTGATTCAGGTAAAACATGAAGTCTATCATTCTGCTCTTCAACATTTACATCTTCAGCATACACCCAGAGATGAACTTCTTCTGGCCAGTTTTCTAAAAAGGTTTTAATCATACGTTTACCGTATTGCTGATACCCTTGCTTGTGAAATGTTGTTACAACGACAAATTTTCGTTCCATGCTAACTCCTGTAATATGCTACTATTTATTGGCTAAAAAATTACAAGAAAAGATCTTGATTTTATAACAAAACGATGTTATTATTATTAAATGTTAGAGTCTGAATACATAGAAGATATCTTTTTAGCCTTCTCCGATCTTGTGTCGTATGATAGGATTGCCTATCAGCCACAGGATCATAAACCCATTCTGAGCTTCAGAACTATTATTAAAAATAAGTCTCAGCTAACACAAAAGCAAGCAAACTTTATGATATTGCTTTTGAACAAATACAAAAGACAAATTAATCTATATCACAATATAGATATCTCAGATACATTAGATAACCCGGCATGGCGTTCTACATTTAGAACTATTGATTATACCAAATCGATAGAACTGATGAAAAATCAAGAAGGTATCTTATTAGCAAAAATGAAATTTCCTTATAATATCAAGGACGAGTTTGAAAAAGAACTTGATAACGATTATAAGAAAATTAGTTCATATGATAACAATGAAAGATGTAGATACTTGCCTCTACTAAAAGTCAATCCTGTTAAATTGATGGACTTTTGTATTAAGCACGGATTTAACGTATCAACAGAATTTAGCGAGTATGTTGACTATGTAGAAGAAGTGTGGCAGCACCAAGACGACATTACTCCGTATTCAATAGTAGACGATGATCAAATTAAATTAAAGAATGTTATTGAGTCAGCTGAAAAATACTTTGACCAACATAAGAAAAATAATATGTTTCATGATGCCATCCTCGCAAGACAAATGGGAATACATCTAAGAACATCAGAATCTAATATAGCATTCAACATTGCTTCAAATGAAGAAAGAATATTTTGGACACCTAGTATAACCGAAGTAGTAAAACTGCTTGCTGGATGTGATTTAGATAAAGTTGCTATTGTAATAGATAGGTCTTCAAATGTTAGTGAATTCATAGAGGATTTACTTGACAAGTTGAATGAATTCTGTTATAATATTGAAAACATTAGAGTTTGTTTCAGAGACTCTAATACTACTGTTGAAGGTAGAGAATTCAACAGACTAATAAAAGAAAAGAAAATCGGTGGGCCAATTGAAACAGGAAAATTATTCATTTTTAAACATAACATACCGAAATGGGCAAAAAAGTCTGCTAAGGAGTTTAATCTAGTGCTAACTAATAGTATTACTGTTCCAACAAATGTATCCACTAGAAACTTTATCAATGAATGTCACGCCTGTTTAACAGTGAGTGAATACGTACCTAATGTTCAACAAGGAATGAAAATTGTCAAGTTGTAAATTAGTAATTAAAGACGAAGTGAACGTTAAAGTCGAAGGACTTGCTCTAGAGACTAGACGTAAACTAGCAAATAAATTTAAGATTGATGTGCCATGGGCAAGATATCAACCATCATATCGTTTAGGTAGATGGGATGGTACTGTTGCGTTCTTTGGTATTGGCGGCACAGGTTATATGTGTCATTTAGAAGAAATTGTAAATGTTTTAGTAAATGATGGGTATGAAATTGATGTTGAAGATCAACGTAATCCGATCAACTTAGAGTTTAGTAAAGTTACAGAACGCTATTGGGCAGACCAAGGTGTATGTTGGCCCGAAGGACATCCTGCCGCAGGTCAAGAAATTATTCTACGTGATTATCAAGTAGACGCAATCAATAAATTTTTAGAAAACCCACAGTGCTTACAAGAAATTGCTACAGGCGCTGGCAAAACTATTACAACAGCAACATTAAGTAACAGCATTGAAAAATACGGACGCAGTGTAATTATTGTACCTAATAAATCACTAGTCGAACAAACAGAAGAAGATTATATCAACTGTGGCTTAGATGTTGGTGTTTACTATGGTGATAGAAAAGATTTAGGAAAGACACATACCATTTGTACGTGGCAAAGTCTTAATGTACTAGATAAGAAAAGTAAAAACTTCGAAGATGCTTTATCTCTTAAAGAGTTTTTCCAAGATGTCGTTGCTATTATTGTTGACGAAGTACATCAAGCAAAGGCAGAAGTTCTTAAAAACATCCTTACAAGAGATTTAGCAACTTGTCCTATTAGATGGGGATTAACAGGAACTATCCCCAAAGAAAGATTTGAAAGTGAAAGTATTCTAGCAAGTATTGGTCCTGTTATCGGACAATTATCAGCAAAAGAATTACAAGACAAAGGCGTACTTGCCGCATGTCATGTAAACATTCTACAAACAATCGAAATAAAAGAATTTAGAGATTATCAGTCTGAGCTCAAGTATCTTGTAACAGATCCGGATAGAATTAAATGGATGGCTGACAAAATTAAAGAACTAGCTTTGACTGGAAATACCCTAGTACTAATTGATCGGATTGCTACTGGGACATGTCTAATGGAAGAAATACCTGATGCTGATTTTATTAGCGGAAGTGTTAAATCAACCGACAGAAAAGAAACGTATGACGAAGTTAAAACAAGTGATAACAAGATTATTGTGGCTACCTATGGTGTTGCCGCTGTGGGCATTAATATCCCTAGGATTTTTAATCTGGTTCTTATTGAACCCGGGAAGAGTTTCGTCCGTGTTATCCAAAGTATTGGACGAGGCATAAGAAAAGCTGAAGACAAAGACTTCGTACAAATTTGGGATATCACTGGAGGCACCAAATACGCTAAACGCCATCTTACACACCGTAAGAAATTTTACAAGGAAGCCCAGTATCCATTTAATATAACAAAGGTAACTATATGAGAATACTAACACTAGAAAACAAGGCGTTTGATTTAAACGAACTGCCTGAAGACGTAGAAGAAGATACTAGATTCTCGGTACTTGATAATTCAACACCAAGCGATCCGGACTTTTTCTTTGTGCCTCTTATCTTTTTAGAAAGTTTTAATGCGCCTGCCATCGTATTGCGTATTGGTGGACATGAGATACAAATGCCGTTAGATTGGAGTTTGGTTGTGGGAGATTCGGAAGCAGGAAGCGATCCGGAAGTACTGCCGCTAACTAGTCTTAATGAACGTGGATTTGAAGCTCTTTCCATTAATCCAATAAAAGGGTTTAGACCCGAGTACCTACCAATTGAAATTGTTAATGTCTATCAAGATGTTAAATGGTACTTTCCTAAAATGAAAAACAACCAACTGTTGACCGTTCCTCTAGATGATGGCTACAACCCTGAGTGCGCATTTTTCGTAAAAGAAATCTCGAGGCAATGTGAAACACTATTATTAGAAAATCTACTATGACACAAACACAAAAAGAAAAAGACCGAGAATATCTAAAAGAAAAACTAGAAGAATTTGTAGCACGTGGAGGCGTAATTGAGAAATGTCCACCATGTACTAGAACAGAAGACATCCAGTATAAGCACAAGTTTGCTAAACGTGGAAGAAAGAAGAAAACAGAGGAATGAAAGGATTATGACAATGAAAGCAGGAAAGATTTGGGGACAGACTGAACTCATTCATGCTAATGGTGTACTTGAGTTTCATCGTATCGAATATAAAGCAGGGTACAAATGTTCAGAACATGAGCATCGTTACAAGTGGAATGGCTTCTTTGTTGAGTCGGGTAAGATGATTGTTCGTGTTTGGCAAGACGCTGATCAAGAAGGTTTGGTAGATGAAACTATTCTAGGTCCGGGAGAGTTTACACAAGTAAAGCCTGGCAAGATTCATCAGTTTGAAGGCATTGAAGATGGTGTAGCATTTGAGCTATACTGGGCAGAATTTAATCACGATGACATCGTAAGAAGAACGGTAGGTACACAAGTTGGGAAATCTAATTCCAAATGAACCATTAATATATGAGCGTGCCAACGGTGTTGTGTACGCTCGTTATCCTGGCAAGCCAGATATTCCTCGCTGGATAGTTGGCGGGGATCCGGGTGCTGTTCGTAGAGCACAAGGTGACCTATTAGACTACGCAGAATGGCAACAACTATGCGAACTTGCCGAAACGAATGAAACACTCAAAAAACTACTTGACAAATTAGTCGTAACGTATTATATTATTAAAGATGGATCAGAAACTAAAACTTAACGATATTCTCGGTGCTGTAGACTTAGGTGCTCACGATGTGTGGGACGAGTTTACAGATGAACAAAAGAAGTCTGTATCATTCTTCTTGCTTAATAGATATGTTAGTCATGTCAAAACAAGCAATAGAGAATTAGCAGAACACTATTTGATTTTGACCAATGAGCTGATGAATAAAAACTTTTATGAAGTTTACAAACATCCTAAGCTCATGTGGCAACTGATGTGTGCTTGCGGACATGAAAGTAGGAAAGTACACTATCACGAATGGATGGGTGTAAAGCGTAAAAAAGATGGATCGTCAAAAGCAGTTAAAGTGCTTGCTGAGATTTATCCTAACGCAAAAATGGAAGATGTTGAATTACTAGCAACACAACTTACTAAGAAAGATATTAAACAATTAGCAAAAGATCACGGCTGGGAAGATAAGAAGATTAATGAGCTCAAACTTTAAGTGTGGATATTGTGGTAAGGTTTTTGTAAAAGAAAAAACCTTAATGGTACATGTTTGCGAAAAGAAACGCAGACATCAAAGCCGCAATGAAAAACATGTACAGAGTGCGTTAATAGCGTATCAAAAGTTTTATGAACATGTACAAAACACAACTAAAAAGAAGTCGTTTGAAGACTTTGTTGGTAGTCCTTATTACAATGCTTTTATTAAATTCGGTAGCTTTGTTGTTAACGCAAGACCTATCAATCCAGAAAAATTTATTAATTGGGTAGTTCGAAGCGGAGTTAAATTAGATCATTGGTGTCGCGATGAATTGTATGATCGTTATCTATTAGAATTAGTTAAAGATGAATCAGCTGATGCGGCAATACAACGATCTCTAACTACTATGTTAGAATGGGGACAAGAAAATAATACTCCATTTGAGCATTACTTTTTATATGCTAATCTAAATCGAATTACACATGATGTAAAAGAAGGATTAGTTAGTCCTTGGGTATTACTAAATTGTTCAAGCGGACGCAAAGCTCTATCAAGCATGAATGATGAACAACTTGAAATTATTTCTGTAGTGCTAGATCCTAGCTATTGGAAGTCAAGATTTCAAAGTAGGATCGCTGACGTTGAACTTGTAAAAGAAGTTATTAAAGAGGCAAGTATACCATGAGCATGCCAGACATTGATATAGATTTTGCTGATAGAGACAGAGCATTGGCTCTTTTTAAAACTATTAAAGCAAGTCGTGAAGATTCAAACGAACTAGTACAGCATAACACAGGAGTATATCTACATAAAGTTCCTACACATGCTCCTAGTGCGTTGTGTTCTGTTGAATACAAACAAGCAGAACAAAATGGATACTTCAAATTAGATTTCTTAAATGTCGGCATATATAAAGATATCACATCAGAAGAACATCTTATCCAACTCATGAACAGGGAGCCATTATGGGAATTACTAACCGAGCCAGACTTCAGCAACAAATTATTTCACGTCGCAGGACACAGCACTATACTAGAAACAATGAAACCGACAACAATACCGCAACTAGCGGCAGTTTTGGCAATGATACGCCCCGCGAAGAGGAATTTAGTTGGACAGCCGTGGGATACGGTGATGAAGGAAGTGTGGACGAAACCTGAGGGTGATGAGTACTACTTTAAAAAGTCACACGCAACTGCTTATGCTGTTGGTGTAGTAGTACATATGAATTTATTATGTGAAGAACTTACGGCTTCTTCGGAGTCCGTACAAGAGTAATTGACTTGCGCTTAATGCGTTTAGTTATAATATTGTGTAAACTAGTAACTGGTCCTAACACAATTTTAACATCTTTAGTAGCAAAATTTCTAATTGCGTGTTTAAAAACTACCATATCATTTGGCATGAAGATGTTAATAGGAATTTGTCGATTTGATTCCCACCACCATGATTCGCCCATCTCTAAAAACAACTTCTTCTCTTCTTCTGAGCGTAGTTGTTCATAATCGTACATGCTGGTAATTTGTTGATCTTGATTGATCACTATACCTACAAACTCGCGATCAACATAGTTAATCACGGTCATATATGGAAAGTTTTCTTGTGTTTGCTCGCTGATTCTCATAGTATAAATATTGTTATTAATGTATAGGGCATAAAATAATGCAACTTAATTCAAGTTATTTATATCCAATGAAACTGGAGATCTTCCAAAATGGAGACTCTTACATAACCGAGAGGTATAACCAAGTGTATCAACGACCATATTATCTATATAAGGGAGTGGACAACCGTTTGGATGTTCACGTTAAAAACAGCGACCAAAAAAGCAAAAACATGACAGGGCTGACTGTTGTGTTTAATATTGTAGCAACTGAGAGCGGCGAGCTTGTAAAGCAAAAAGACTGCGAGGTTTACGATATTACAACTGGTCGGTTTTACGTAGACTTTAATGAACAAGAACTGTACGATCTAAACGTTGGTTATTATACATTTAGTTTACACACTGTCGATGCTCGCGGCACCAAGAGACCATTGTTTGGCGATAGCCAACATGATACACGTGGTCAATTGGAAGTAAGAGATAAAGCATATGGAATTGAAGTTGAAAGCCAAATCATTGATACATTCTTAGAGCAAGGCGCTAACACAAATGTTTTTGTTAGTGAAGTAGTAGACGCACATGCTCAATTTAACAGCAACAAAGGACTTCATACTTTTGCGCTATATATGAATAACTATAGCGGCGATGTTACATTTCAAGGAACATTAGAAGATTCTACTGATCCTGTAGAATGGATTGACATCGATTCTACAACATATTCTGGAAGCAATCTTACCTATAAGAATGTTTCTGGAATATGGAGTAATATCAGAATTAAGCACAATTTGGTAAGCGGAACACTTGACAAAATACTATACAGATATTAAACTGTATATATGAGTGCGGTAACAGAGATATTCAAAAGCAATCTTCCCTTTAAAAAGAAGGAAACTCCAAGCGGTTGGACTAGTTTCAATGCGCCTTGTTGTCATCACAGAGGCGAGTCTCCAGATAAAAGACAACGTGGTGGTGTAAAATATAATGAAGGTTTTGTATTCAATTGTTTTAACTGTGGCTTTACAGCTAGTTGGAAACCCGGTAGACAAATTAGTAACAAATTAAAAAATCTAATGCGTTGGCTCGGCGCACCCGATGATGACATTAATAGAATGGTGTTTGAAGCACTCAAAGAAGAAGCACCGGAAAATAGAAACAAGCCTGCTAAAGAAATTATTACATTTCACGATAAACCGTTACCTGATAATGCCAGGCCTATCGAAGACTGGATAGATGAGGACTTACCAGAAGATCAAGAGAAACAATTAGCAGAAGTTGTAGCATATCTAGTACAGCGTAACTGTGATCCGCTCAGTGAACATTTTTATTGGACACCTGAATTAGGATATCGTGACAGAGTTATTATTCCGTTTATCTTTCAAGAAAGAACTGTAGGTTATACTGCTCGTAAAATTAAAGACGGCAAAACAAAATACTTGAGTGATCAACATCCGCACTTTGTATTCAACTTAGACAGCGTGACTCAAGAACAAAAGTTTTTATTCTTAGTAGAAGGTCCATTTGATGCTATTGCTATTAACGGTATTGCTCTATTAGGTAGCGATGTTAGTGATGAGCAAGCAAGGATAATTAATAAGCTCGGAAAAGAAATTATCGTAATTCCAGATCAAGATAAAGCAGGATTAAAATTGATAGATACTGCTATTAAACATGATTGGAGTGTAGCGTTTCCTAATTGGGAATCAGATATAAAAGATGCTGATAGTGCTGTTCAAAAATATGGCTCTTTATTTGTGGTTTTAGACGCCATAAAAAGCTCACATAAGGGCAGTATTAAGTTAGCTCTATATAAGAAAAGTTTTGAAAAACAGTTGGAAAATCATGCCCTAGCGATGCCGGAAACGCATTGATTTTGGGGTGATTTTAAAAGATGGTGTTTTAGGAGGGTTTGTATGTGCAAACTATGGAAAAAATTTAAGGATTGGCTTGCTTACAGGAAGCGTATTAAAGAACTTAAGAAGCGAGATCCGTTTATCTATAAATGAAAAAAATTTTGTTAACAGGACATACATCTGGACTCGGAAAAGCTCTGTATGACTTTTATAGTCCAAATCACGATGTAATTGGTATTAGTAGATCAACAGGATATGATCTAACTAGTGAAGATACCGTGCGAGCTATTGCTGATCAAGCAATGACATGTGATGTAGTTTTGAATGTAGCAAAAGTACAGCCAGCGCAAAATTTACTCCTGTTAAAAGTAATCAAGCAGTGGAAAGAAAACAATCACTGTGGACACATTATTAGTATTGGCAGTATCGGAACTAACTTTAATAGAGATACATTCAATGATTGGCTTGGCGCCGAAGCATTAGATTATCTCGCACACAAGAAAGAATTAGAAAATATACACAACGATCTAGCGTACACACATCCATTTAACAAACAGCCGAGAAGTACTTTAATCAAACCGTTTAACATCGGAGCAAAGGAAGGCGACAGAAGTAACGAGCCTTATTGTTCTCAAGCTGATATTGTTGAACTTGTAGACATGTGTATTAACAGCAGATATTGGATCAGCACCCTGGAGGTAAGACAAACATGGTAGTTTGGGGAGTAACAGCATACAATCATGATACTAGCATAGCAGTGGTAGCACAAGACGAATTAAAGTTTTTCAAGTATTCTAAAGGTGTAGACTTTGACCCTGAGTTAGCAAAGCAAGCAATTAAATCAATAGATGTAGGGCCGAGTGTTGTCGCTTGGTACGAACGTCCTCTGTGGAAAAAGACTAGACAAGCATACGCAGGTCAATGGGATGCCGTTAAAGATTTTTCAGTAATGCCACACAAGTGGATGAAAGATTCTAATGTACAGTATGCCAAACTGAAAACATTTCCACATCATAAATCACACGCGGCCGCAGGATTCTTAACATCGCCTTTTGATGAAGCAACTATTGTAGTAATGGATGCTATTGGCGAATGGGAAACTGCTAGTATATGGCACGGCAAGGGAACTAAGATAAAGAAAATGTGGAGTGTAAGTTATCCAAACAGTCTCGGATTGTTTTATTCTGCTTACACTAAACTGCTTGGATTTAAACCTATTGCTGAGGAACACCTACTACAAAAATTAGCAGAACAAGGTGACTCAGAAAGATTTTATAAAAAAATCAAAGAAAATTTTAAATATCCAATGATACTACAAGAAAATCTGCACAGAGGTGTATGGTTCTGGGATATTGAAGTTACTGATGAGAACAAAGCAGACATTGCCGCGGCAGTACAGCGTGTGTTTGAAGATCAAGTAGATTGGGTTATGCGCAGAGCATATAATGAAACACGTTGTGGTAATTTGATTTATATGGGCGGCTGTGCTATGAACGGAAAGTACAATCAAAGACTAACTGAGATGTGGGGGCAGGTGTGGAGCATTCCATTCCCTGGTGATCCTAGCAGTGCTATTGGTGCCGCATTGTTGGCTGCCAACACACGAGTAGAGTGGACTGACGAACTAGCAAAACACTTGGAGATCAAAGTTAAATGACCTGTGTTAATGCTTATATGAATCTACAGATTCATCCCAAAGGTATCGTGAAGCCTTGTTGTATGAGTAAGAAGCAACTGGTAACCGATGACGGGGATACTCTGTTAGACGAAGCACCAATCGCAGAGTTTTGGAATAGCAAAGATAGACAAAAGTTTATAGATGATCTAGAAGCAGGAATTCAAATACCAGAATGTGATGCTTGTTGGAAAGAAGAAGCCGCTGGCAAGCAAAGTAAACGTATCCGTGATAACGAAAAGTTCAAAGATAGAGTTTTCGCAAGAGACAGTATGCCAGAAGTATTAGACATCAGTCTTGGAAATACGTGTAATCTAAAATGTAGAATATGTGCTCCAATACACAGCACACAATGGTTACAAGAAGAAGCCAAACGATTATATCCTGAAAACCCAAACGAAGAAATACGTAAAAGCAGTTTCTGGAGATATAAAAAAATATTTGATAGTTCCAATCGTATGTTGTGGGAAGGACTAAGAGAATTATATCCTAGTCTACAACATATGGATCTAGCAGGCGGCGAACCTTTCTATGTCGACAATCATTGGAAAATACTAGAAGACATTCACCTGTCTGGCTACAGCAAAAACATCAGTCTACACTATAATACCAACGGAACAATTTATCCGGAGAAATATACGCAGTTATTAAATAACTTTAAAAGTGTAGATATTCAAATAAGCAGTGACGGTGTAGGTAACAAATTTACATATCTTAGACATCCTGCGAACTTTGATATTGTAGAACAAAACATCGATAGTTTTATGAAGCACACTGATTGGAAATTAGGAGTGTGTATTAGTGTTAGTGCGTTTAATGTATATGATATATTTGAAACGTTTGAACACTATGCTTCCAAAGGCATTGGCATCTATATCAATATGGTACATGATAAACGGAGTCCAAGAGTATTGCCCAAACAACTAAAAGATGTTATAATAACGAAGTTAAAAAATTCACAAAGCCAATATGAACCTATACATTGGCAAGTACAACGTGATATGATTTGTGATTACATTCAAAACAATCACGGTACTGATGAAGAGTTTGAAGAGTGGTTAGATGAGATTGTGATGCGAGATGTTATCAGAGAAGAAAGCTTCGGTGATGTTTTTGTAGAATTCAACTCACTAATGGAAAAAATGAACTTGCTAAAAAACAACAAAGGTCGTATAATATAAACATGACAAAAGATTATGATTACGATATACAAAAATTATATCTTGAAATGATGATGGCAGATGCTGAAACGTATGTACGTTGTCAGGGCATCTTTGATAGCACATTGTTTGATAGAAAACTACAAGACGCGGCTGAGTTTATACACACATACGCACAGAAGTATTCAGTGCTTCCAGAGTTTGATATGGTGAACAGTGCGTGTAAAACTGAACTAAAAAATCCTGGCGAACTCAAGGAAGGGCACACTGAATGGCTCATGGATGAGTTTGAAAGTTTTACAAGACACAAAAGTCTAGAGCGAGCAATCATTAGTTCAGCAGACCTGCTGGAAAAGAATGACTATGGACAAGTAGAAGCAATAGTTAAACAAGCAGTACAGATTGGTCTTGCTCGTGATATGGGTACAGACTACTTTAATGATCCTAAAGCAAGACTGTTAGGACTCAAAGACAAAAACGGTCAGGTTACAACTGGCTGGAGTGCGCTGGACAAGAAACTGTTTGGTGGATTCAACAGAGGCGAATTGAATATTTTCGCAGGTGGTTCAGGTGCTGGTAAGAGTTTGTTCTTGGCAAACCTAGGTGTTAACTTTGCTCTAGCAGGAATGAACGTTGTTTATCTAACACTAGAACTTTCAGAAGCACTTGTTAGTATGCGTGTGGATAGTATGGTAACAGGTATTGGTACTAGAGATATTTTTAAAAATATCGACGATGTTGAAATGAAAGTTAAGATGATTGGCAAGAAGGCTGGTATGTTTCAGGTCAAGTATATGCCAAGCGGTAAAACAGCCAATGATATTAGAAGCTATCTAAAAGAATATGAAATCAAAGCAGGCAAGAAAGTAGATGTACTATTAGTTGACTACTTGGACTTGCTGATGCCTATTGGTAAAAAGATCAGCGCAGAGAACTTGTTTGTAAAGGACAAGTATGTATCAGAAGAACTGCGTAACCTAGCAATGGAACTACAGTGTGTGTTTGTAACAGCGGCACAGTTGAACCGAGGCGCTGTAGAAGAAGTAGAATTTGATCACAGTCATATCTCAGGCGGCTTGAGTAAGATTCAAACTGCGGATAACGTATTAGGTATCTTTACATCAAGGGCAATGCGTGAACGTGGACGCTATCAGCTACAGCTGATGAAAACACGTAGTTCAAGTGGTGTAGGACAAAAGATTGATCTAGGGTTTGATATTGACACACTGAGAATTGTAGACTGTGATGAAGGTGAAGAAGAAGATACAGGTTCACAACGTTCAAGTTCATTGATCAGTCAGATCAAAGCACGTAGTTCAACGGTCACTAGTGATGAAACCAGTGACGATCCAACAGACGGCGCACCCGTAAAGAAAATCAAAGCAGAAGTAGGTTCATCCAAATTGAGACAGTTTATCAATACACTGGGCGACGACGATGAAGTCTAGCAAGCACGTTCTTACAGAATGGCTTATGAAGCAAGAGCACTATGAAGTTGATTGGCCTGTTGTTAGAAAGAAGCTAGGAAATTTCTTAACTGATTGGTTACTGGCATTAGATACCACACAGGGTTGTGTTTATGTGTATCACAATCTAGACACCAATCACGCTCAACTGGTTGCTGAGTTTTATAATGATAAAATTGAAGAAGATTTTATTAGAATAAATACGATATGCGCTTAAACGATGTAATCAATGAAAACGAATCCAAACGCAAGATAACAGTTAACCGTAGGTTAAATCCTGTCTTGTGGGAAGATGAAAAAACAATCAAGGAAGATGTTCGCAATGCTCTATTGCGAATAGCAGATCATTTTGAGAAATTTATTGGAGTAGATCTTCCTGTGGTTGACTATACCATTACTGGTAGCAATGCCAACTATACATGGAACAAATACTCCGATCTTGATCTACATCTAATTGTCAGAGGGGAAGTCACTGACGAACAGCGTGAGCTTTACACAGCCAAGAAGGCATTGTGGAGTGACCAGCACTCAATAACGGTGAAAGGAATTCCCGTTGAGTGCTATGTTCAAGGCATGGAAGAACCACATCACAGCACTGGAGTATTTTCAGTTGCTCGCAACAAGTGGATCGACAAGCCTGAAAAAACCAAACCATCTGTAGATGATGCCGCTGTTGTCAAGAAGCGTGAAAGCATTCTACATGATGCTAGCATAGCACTACTGAATCCAGATATCAACCGACTACGTGCTATAAAAGAAAAGATCACTACCATGCGTAGAGCAGGGCTTGAAAAAGCAGGAGAGTGGAGCACAGAGAATCTAGTGTTCAAAGATCTACGCAATCTAGGTATTATAGATCAAATAACCAACAAGATACGAGAACTTGAGAATCAAGAACTTAGTCTAGAACAAAGCAAGGTACTGTAATGGCCACATACTATCCTAGTTCAGTTATATCAGCAATCAGTGATTACACGGCTTGGACAACCACAGGCAACCTAGTTGCTGACGATTTCAGTCAAGTGCGCTCAGTCAGCAAACTCAGCAGTGTGGCATTGAGTCTAGCAGGCAGTACCAGTAGCACAGACAACAATCCTACAACCATAGCACTAACCAACGATCACGGTATATTCTTTTCAAGAACTGCTCCTTTGATTGTGTCAGGCTTTGGCATCAATCACACAAGCACAGTCAATGGTATTGAAGTAACCATACACAGCCAAAGAGGTTCGAGAGTAGTAGATTGGGATATCAGTTTGTGGGATGGCGCAAAAAAGATCGGTACTAATCAAGCAGAAGATTACACTGTGAGAAACGATCACGATCAACCCAAGATACCCAACAACTCGCAAACCTATGGTTCCAGTACATCGTCATGGGGTACTACATTAACTGCGCAGTTAATTAATGATCCTGGTTTTGGTATTTCAATTGAAATGAGCAGTCATCCACTAACGCCACATGCGGATACTGTGTATATTGATTCAGTTAGTCTAACTGTATATTAACTTGGAGTAGTATCTACTTCAGATCCCCACACAACAACATTCACGTTGTCTGAGTCGCTTTCCACAATAATGTATTGACTTTGGCTCACTGATACGCCTGTGCGTTCAATGTGGCCCTTGCCTGGAATTTCAACATCGTATTCAATCCAGTCTGTGATGTTTGGAGTTTGATTTGGACTCACAGCAACTTTCACAAACACAGGTGTATAATTTCTGTTTACCACATTTACTGTGGCAACTGTGTAGGTCACAGGTGCTTGATACACTGCTGTGGCAGATCCACCTGTTAGATCATTTACTGCTAGTCTTCCGTTCATGTACATCTCCAAATTTGTTGTGCTTGAATATTTATCGTCGATAACTACTGTTATGAGAGCAATTGGAACACTAGAAGGACAACTGCCCAAATGGTTATGTGACCGTGTGCGCAGTATGGACGGAGAACTTAGACCAGGTGCTGAAGTAGCACCTGCCAGCCAAGCACAGGTAGCGTCATATGGCGCAATGCCTGGCGCACAGTGGAGATTCTACTATGCTGACACGCTGGGAATGAGCACACAACCCTGGAGCATTCCGGGTGCGGAATCATATCATTGGTGGATTGTGCGACTGGATCCGGGCTGTGTGTTTCCACTACATACTGATACATTTGATCGCGATCACACACGCAGACTGTGGGTACCACTAACACCTCCAACTCCAGGACATGTGTTTGAGATCAACGGCGGTGTGTTCAATGACTTTGTGGTAGGCAGCATATACGAGTTTGATGATCGAAACCTAGCACACGGTAGCGCAAATTTCAGCTGTGAGCCAAAAATAAGCCTGCAAATAGTTGTTCACGAATAGGTGTTCCACGCCTTATGCCCAACGCACGATCTGCGGGATATAATTCTATGCCCACCCGATTGCTTTGATTGCCACCCAGTATCTGATAGTAGGTGCGTCCGTTTCGCACAGTACTGCCCCAGTAGAATCCCACATGTCCCTGCCAACTGCTTCGTCCACGTGGGAATACCACAATGTCTCCACGCTGTATCAGATCAGCAGTTATGGGTTCTCCCCACAACAAAAAGCTACGAGCAGTTAGTGGATATTCACTCACAGTGTCGCTTCCTGCTATGCCCTGCTGATCCAACACAGCATTAACAAAAGCCGCACACCATTCTGTGCGCACAGGATCAACTCCCACAAACTCACGCAGTACACTTCGATCCTTGTGTTCTTCCAGACCTATGTATTCAACAGCACTTGTGGTAGGATCTGACAACTCCACAGAGCATCCACCCACTAGTATAGCACATAACAAAATGTATTTCATCCGATTCACTCCTTCATGTGTATTTAACAGGTGAGCAGATCAGAGAAAGCGCGAAGCGCCAGCGGTAGAGCGTAGCGATCAAGCCGCGAAGCGGTTAGCGATAGCTAGCGGTTTTGCGCGGTTTTTAGCCCCTTGGCGCACAACAATCTATACAGTACACTACAGTAAACGTACAGTAGCAGTGTTAGACCTGCTACGTGCTCTATGCTGTCTAGTGGGGAAACTGCGTGTGTGCAAGCGTTATACAGTGTTTAAACACCCAAAGCATGATCAGACTCGTGATCTATACAGTGTATGTACGCACTGTACTTTAGGTATAGCGTATAGTGATCACGGTTGGCAGGATCTAGCCAGAAGCGTGTTCTATTGATGTGCATGTCTAGTGATATGCTCAAATGGTCTAGTTGCGCAAACATGCCTTTAACATGCGCAAAGTCTCGAGTGTATACACAGTAGTGCTTCATGAGTATTTGATCAACAGTGACAGTGTACGCAAACGTAGCAGTAGCACTCTTGCCCTTAGCGTATCTACGGTATTCATATGTGACCTATCCAATGCGAGCAATCGTCGTGTGGATCATCTACAGTGTGTTCCATGATGTATTTATTGTGCCCAAATGGGTCCTGTGTGGTAAAAAATGCACTGTGCAAATTTTTTAGGGAGAAGTACTTACAATTTCAAGGTGGTGATTTCTAACCACTACCAACTGTAAAAAACACTATATATAACAAGCACTTACGCCCCAGCCCCCCACCATGAAAGGATCTCTCCATACCGGTCCACCACTCGGTGTTCACACTCATAGTCGGTTGCCCCAAGCTCGGCTATCTCCTCTGCTTCTTCCAGTGTCTCCACGAAGGCTTCGAAGTGTTCTTCTCCGCCCTCTTCTATTCTAATAACTCTATACATCGTCGTTTAGTGCAGGCTTGCGCTCTGCTATTAGAGCTGTTTCTATCTTGTGCCCTGCCGCTTTACAGTCAGCAAGTGCTAGAACTCTGCGTCCAATCTGCTCACGATTGTCCAGCTCAGCTATTGCCTTGTAGAGTGTCCAGGTGTTGCGCTTAACATCCTTAAGGCGATACCAATGCTTGGCAATGCGACGCTGTAGGCTACCCTCTACACCCAGCTTTGCTTCTACATTGGTAACACCGATATACTTGCTACCGTTAACAGTCAACTCATATACAATGTGCTGTCTATCTTGGCATTTGATTCTTGACATAGTGCGCTCCTAGTTCCTAACTGTTATATGCAGTATATGATCTAAGAGGCACTGTGTCAACCAAAAAGTGTGATTAATCCAAGCGTGATCCCACACGGGCTGTGAACCCATATGCTTCCAGTACCTTGGCAAACTCTTCAGCACCAGCTTCTTTAATGTCAATGCTCTGTCCGCCGTACCAGTTGCACCACTGTGAGAACTGACGGTTCCAGTTCTGGGCAATGCCTGCTTGCTTGAGCATCTTGCCTACACGGGTGTTGCCCTTGATGGGCTTGCCTTCAAACTGGGTGATGTCTACCCACGCAAAGCCACAAGCACCCACGTGGTCTGTGTTGCCCGCACGTTGGTATTCTTGTTCGCTTCGGGCTTGTGCTCGTGCTTGAGCTTTTTGAAGGATTACTCGGATATCATCTACTGAATAGTTCATGTGTCGCTCCTGTTTGTTCATTGTGTTTGCAGTATACAGTCTGTAGGCCAAACTGTCAACCATTATACTCCTTTTAACACTTGCCCTGGAATGGGCTTAGCCAACGTGAGAATTGACTCTGTGTGATAACACCTTGTTTACACAAGCTGTCCGTGAACTCTGCCCACATCTCTTCTTTTGCCGCGCGGTCTCTGCTGTTCATCCAAAGCGAAATGTTGTATTCGTTCTTGAACCAAGTGTACGCTTCTCTTTTGGTCATTGTTCGCTCCTCCTAACTATGCTGCAAGTATAGCATCGCTTGCCAAATTGTCAACCATTTTTTAGTCTAGATCGCACACCCATTCATTGTTCTCAAAACGAGCACGGAGCACGTCGCCTGGGAAGTATGGGTTGTCAACTACAGCTTCTGGGGTTTGGGTGAACTCACACACGGAGAGTTTGACAAGCTCTACATTCTTGTAGCCGTTGTCAGTTCCGTATCCGCGGTTGATGAAATGTACGTTCAGCATTGGTTCGCTCCTTGTTACTGTGTGCACACTATAGCATTTTGGAGGGCCGTTGTCAACCCCTTTTTTAAAAAAATACAGCACAGCAGGGAGGCTGTGCTGTGTTAACTTTTTTAAAAAGTTGCATCTGTGTGTAGCATTACGCCGCTGTCTGTGTTAATGCACTTAATAGCAAAATTGTGCGTATTGCTTTTATAAATTTTGTACTGCCACTCGCTAAATTTAAACACATGTAAAATTTCTGCAAGCAACACGTCGTAGTCGCAACAGCTATTGCTTTTTGCATAATAAACTGTGTGCTGTATGTTTTTGTTGTAACGTGTGTTTAAAACAATATTGTTTGTGTTTTGCATAGTATACGCTCCGTTTTTTAATTTATACATGCACTATAACAGCATTTTGGAAATTTGTAAAGTGTTTTTTTTAAAAAAAAAGGAGGGGACCGTTATGGCCACCCTCCCTAAACGCCCTGCCTTTGCCGGGAGCGAATCGGTCTTATTTAGGCAGTAGCTAGTTCGGTCTCAGGGACCGCGTGTTCAGCGACTGTTTTATCTTTTAGCGTCACTGAATTCTTCTTCGCAATGTACTTGATCGCATTAATGATAGCGGCATCGCCCTGTGCGTAGTCGCTGTCCATCAAGTACTGCGCAATCTCACCTTTGGTCATCGCACTAGGAAGATCAACAAACTTGACATCATCGTGTCCGTTCTTGTCGAGGACTTTGATCCTCATGATGTCGTTGGTGAACCTCAGTTTGGTCTTACCATTTAGTGTTGAACTGCCTGCGACTGTGTATGTTTTAGTTGTGGCCATTGTGGCCTCCTTTCAGTGTGTGTGTTAATGTGTATTCTACTCGAGTTATCAAATAGTCTACACTTTCATTATACAATAGTTTGGAATGGATGTCAACCATTATTTGTCCAAACTAGGTTTGACTGTTGTCGATATGAACTCAACGGGCTGTAGTGCGCTCGTGAACTCTTCGTCAAAGGTCAAGTCTTGAACATGTAGGGCCAGCATCTCCTCAACCCTAGCTGTGTCCGTTTCACCGCCACTACCGTATTCGATAGTGACGACAAAATTCAGTTGTCGAACCGGCGCACTCATTGTGACACCAATTCTCTCTTGTCAGCACCTTCACGCATCCATGTGCTGAGCTCTTCTTGTTCGTTCTCCCACATTTCCATGTTCTCGGAGATACCAAACTCTTCGTCGATGGCTTTGGGAATGTTCTGTGCGACCCAAGCACTGTCACCGGTGATGTCGAAGTGTTCTTCCGAACCGTTTGAGTAGTAGCCACAGAAGGCCATGCCCGGTTCGTAATAGTAGCCACCGACGTCACAGTCTGTGTTCTCATTGAGGAAGGTCTCGTATGCTTGGACGGGTGGTCCCCACGCAGTGTCAAACCAACCACTTAGGCTTGCTCGATCATCCGCGATCTCCTCATACTCAAGGCCGTTCTCGTCGGAGATATCCCACTTGGTGCCCCAAGCGTTCACAGCGTTGTTGTAGTCCCAATCGCCAATAGGAGCCATTGCTTCCAGCAGTTCGCCCTTCTGTGCGGCTTCGTGGAGTTGCTTGATCTTCTTGATCGGACCGTAGATGGTCACTGTGTTGTTGCACCAATTAGGCATAGTCCACCTCCACCTGATATCCATAGGCCCAGTGTCCGTTATCCATATCGAACACACAACGATCCTTCAAGTCTACCCAAATCTTCTCGACTCGGATCCCTTCCTTGTCGCCTTCTTGCTGGCAAAGGTCAATGCTTACAACCTTTGCCTCTCCAAAGCGTGTCAGCACCTTGGTGCCCTTCTTGATCAGTTTTCTCATTTATCGCTCCTCGTTCATTGTTGTTAGTGTAATAATAGCACCAGTCACGAACATTGTCAAGCCAATAAATGCCACCATCAGCATCTCGCCAATTGTGTTAGCCTGTTCCATACAAGCACCGTCGCAGTCGTTAGCCGAACCGCCCATAGCCATCAAACCCGCTACGATTAAGAATGCTCCAAAAAATGTTTTCATTGTGTCGCTCCTTTTGTTTAACTTATACATGCAGTATAGCATCGCTATCCAAAATGTCAACCACTTTTTTCAATTAATTTCAAAAAAGTTTTTGATGTTAAACTTGGCCGCCAACTCCACAGCATCCTCTTCCGGCAAGTATGCGGCGAGCTTGTTAACCGGCACTCCGGCCAATAGCTCGTCTATCGCTGTGTAGTCGCCCACGTTAATGTCGGATTCGATTTGTGTGATGACCTGCTCTATCAAGGCCTTGCGGTAAGACTGCGCCATTAGCAGTCCTCCCCAAACGCATCAAACAGTTCCTGACGATAGTCCACATCAGGCTCGTCTTCTTCAAAGCGTTCACTCAACTCATTACAGTCAAGCATATCCTCAACGTCATCGTTGCTCATATACTTCAGCGCCATAGTCAGCATCGCCTCAGCACTTACCCTACCGCTCTCAACCAACTCAAGTGCTTCGTTTCTAAAATCTGTCATTGTTCGCTCCTTATTTCTTACTATACATATAGTATAGCATCGTTATCCAAACTGTCAACCGAAAAGTTAAACTTTTTGGACGGAGATGCGATTAGTTGCTAGGCCGCTGTAGAGACTAGCACTGCGTCTAATGCCTGTGCTCTGCTCCACTAACAGTGCGCCTTTGTCCTTAGCACTGTTCTCGCTCATTGCCGTCACAAAGCCCATCAGCTTCCCATCAAAAAACACATTGTATCTATTAAACATAAATCACCTCTTGCATGTGCAGCGGGGTGAACAGTACTAAGCGTACTGTGCCCACTTCTCCGTCCACGCCTCTGCCAATAGCTCAAAAATTTCTTGCTCTGTGTACAAGCCTATCATCAGTTCCTTGTGCTCAGCCATTGCTGTAGCAAACTCGTCAAAGCATTCACAGCCGCCAATCGTCTTGTCAGCAATGCTGTAAAACTCTTCTTCCATGTCCATCAGCCAATTTTTAGTCTTGCTCATTTTCGCTCACTTTCTTTTAGTTTGTGTGTGCACTATAGCACACACAATCCAAACTGTCAACCCCTAAGTTGCGTTGTATAACTTATTAATTACACTGTCACAAATGTTGTATTGCGCAACATCCGTGTCGTCGTCGCTGTCCTCGTAGTGCTGTTGCTCCGCTTTAACTAAGTCTAGCACAACCCCTAGCTCGTCTGCTGTTAAGTCTACTGTGTACATAGTCGCTCCTTAAAAAACAGTATGTGCATATTATACACATACTGTCCAAAATGTCAACCGTTTGTTTCCGCATACAAGTCTTCTGCAAATTCTGCTACTTTGTCTACTGCGTAGTGTACGCCTAGTTCGTCTGCTAAGTCTATTGCCGCAAATACCTGCTCCGCTAGTATGTTTTTTGCTGTGTTTAAGTCCGCAGTGTCAACGTCAGTTAACTCGCACGTGCCGTCCTCTAACAGCCAGTAGTACTTGTCGTTAAATTTAACAACAACACCTTCTACGTATTCGCCTTGTGTAAGCTCGCGCTCCCGTGTAGTAATAATTTGTGCTGTCATATTCGCTCCTAAAAAAAACAGTATGTGCATATTATACACATACTGTCCAAAATGTCAACCGTTTTTTTACGCTGTTGCTTTTACTGCTTCGTAAATGTCCAAGCTCAAGTAGCACTCGTCTGCGCTATCGTAGCCCTGCATTCCCTGCTCACTACCGTCTGTTGTTAGCAAGCCGTTTGTTTGCTGTGCTATGCGTTCATTAACTGCATCCTCAAGTGCGCTTGTGTATGCTAAGTTGCCAGTACCGTAGTCCGCATAGCGCATGTGTACCATGCCCTCACCTATGCTGTAGTCCGCGTCCTCGTCCCACCTAGCGTCCCCGCCATACACACTAAATTGTAGTGCTAGTGCATCGTTTGTAATGTGTACAGTGTCAGCCCATAAGCCGCCCGCATATTTGCCTGCCCAACCTGTGCCCAAGTCAACTGTTACCACATACTCCTCACTATCAAGTTGTGTAATAGTTACAGTGTTAAGTGCAGCAAGTGCTGTAAGCAGTGTGTTAGCAAATGTATACATAGTTTACGCTCCGTTTTTTAACAATGTATGCAGTATATGCTCGCTTGTCCAAACTGTCAAGCACTTTTTTAAAATTATTTTAGTCGCTCCGCCACAGCTTCCTGCGCCTGCTCTACCACAGTCTTGTCAGTTGCGTCCTTCACATACGCCGCGCCAGCATTAATAGTCTCCACCACCACGTCCCCAGCGGACTCCAAGTGCTCTGTCGTCAATACGCCATAACCAAACAACGCAATTACCACAAACGCACCAAACAAAAATTTAAACATGTTGCCTTCCTTTGTTGCCTTATTATCCTTGCAGTGTATACTCAATCAGCAGTCTTGTCAACCACTTCGTATCGTCCTTCACCAAACCTTGTAGCAATGTACTTAAACAGTTCTTCCCTGTTCTTGTCCTGCCCCATAAACTCCCCTGTCTTCGCATCATGCGCAAATATCATATCGCCGTTCTTCGTTAGCTCAATCAGTCGCGGCCCGTAGTGTAGGTCTTTGGCCTGTTGCTGTAACGACAGTTGCTCATCGTGGGGCACTCCTAGATCGTCCAGAAGCTCTTTCATGTTGTTGCGGGTGTACCAATTAGCATACCACTTGCCTGCCTCAAAGGCCCCCCATAACAGGAGGCCCAATTCAAAATATCCAACTTCCATTATACCTTCTCCAACATGTTGGCAGGCACTCTCCACTTGCCTAAGCCAGTGTTCACGATAACGTATTTGCGATTGATCTTCTCAACCTTGCCTTTGGTCGGACCATTGCGGCCATCATACTGAACAGTATCGCCAACCTGTAGGGCTCTAACATTCTGTCGGGTGAGGTAGGTACGCTTGAGTTTCCACGCATCTAGGATTTGATTCAGCTCGTCGTTGGTTTCGATCTTGTGAATCAGGCTTACAATCTCTTGTACGGTGTTCATATGTTCGCTCCTTTGTTTAACTTATACATGCAGTATATGATCATGTAATAGGTTTGTCAACCAAAAAGATCCGCTTGCATGTGCAGCGGGGTCATTACTTACGAGCAATGATCATGTGTCTATTCCAGTTGCCTGTGGGATATTTGAACTCGATAGTTCCCTGATAGAGGCACTCCGTTACTCCGAAGCGTTCTAACAGATCCGCTGGCGACTTACAACACCATACATGATCATCGTGTGTTTGATCGTTAGCCTGTAGTACCACTAGGGTGTTGCTTGGAATGTTCTTGTACCATTGGTCGCTTTCGATGTGCTCGACGGAGGTGTTGATCACAATGTGAGGTGTGTCTACTGAATAGTCTAGTTTGTTTACATCGCAGGTCTGTGCTTTGAACTGCCACTCCTGCCATTCCCAGAACTTGTTAACACGATCAGCAATGGGTTGGCACTCCGGATCGATATCCAGTGAGCGGATGTGTTCTACAGGTATAACTCCTCTAGCACGAATAAGAAGATTGGTTAGACCGTACCATCCTCCTAGTATCCATATTCGATACCCCTGCTCGGGCGTAGCCTTCCAATGCTGAAGGCACTCCTCTAGTTGCTCTGTTAGCCAAAGTTTGGATGCGGTTTGAGAGCTTGAAAACGCATCTAGGCTAATGGCACTCTTCCGCCCGAGCAGGACATCAACTCCACCTCTAAGCCGCTTGAGCCAGTTTCTCATCATACTTCACTGTCTGCCCAAACGGTCCAACATTGTCGGATCCTTTAACGATAAACAAGGTATCACAGTAGTCTGGATCTCCCCAACTGTCCCATGGGTAACCATCTGTGAACATAACGAACTTCTTAGGAACAATGTCTTGTTCTTTCATGTATTCCCAGTTCGCCATAAAGTCGGTGCCGCCACCGCCCATAGGCTCATAGCTCATGAAGTCGTCACCGCTGTCTGCGTCAAAGGTTTGGTGGTTGTAAATAGATGTATCAAAACACCAAATGTCAATCTTGTAATCGGCATACTGATCCATGATACCTTTTACTTCTGAGAGGAAGATCTTAGCATCCTCATCTCCAATAGAACCTGACATGTCAATTGCGACAGCAACCTCAATGGTCTCGTCGTTATTCATGCCAGGTAGAATAGCACCACTATGCTGAGTCTTGCGATTCGGACGCTGGAAGGAGTAGTCATTACGAACAATGCTCTGAATGTTCATTTGTAATACTTCACGCCAGTCCATCTTAGGCTCAGTCAAATCTTTGATCAATCGTTGGATCTGACCAGGCACTTTGCCAGCACCAGCCGCCGCGGCAGCCTGGATCATGCTCTCTTTGATCTCATCTTTGATCTTCTGTGCTTCTTCTTTACTCATCTTAGGCTTGCCTGGCTTGTCTGACTCTTCGTTACCAGGGGCACCCGAATCTTCGTTGATGTGCTCGTCAAGAACATCACCTAACTTCTCCATGAACTCTTCCAAGCTCATGCTAGGCATCTGCTCGAACTCTTTCTCGAGCTGATCGTAAATCTCTTCCCAAGCCAATCCGCGATACTTGTGATCCTGACAAATGTCTACTTCAGTGATCTTGTCGCCGATACGCTCGTCTACAAGGATTTGGTTAATGGCATAGTCCTGTGCGATATTACAGAGTTGACGGTTGCGGCTACCAGCACGACCGAAGTGGTCAAATACGCAATGGCCAATCTCGTGAGCGAATAGGAACTCTAACTTCTTAGTGGAGAGCTTCTCAACAAAGTCGCGATTGTAATAAAAGTCACGGCCATTAGTTGCGGCAGTCGGACACCAATCAGTCGCATCAATCAACTTCATGCGAGTTGCCATGTTGCCGAAGAATGGCGTCTTGAGCAGTAAGCCTACTCGTGCTGTGGTAAGTTTCTCTACAATCGGGTCCATATCGCTCTCCTAATTCCTAACTATGTGCATAGTATATACTCTTTTAAGACTTTGTCAACCACTTATTTTTATTTAATAAGGTTGGGGGAGCACCTTGGCACTCCCCCATATGAGTGGACGGTGAGGTCTAGTTAGGAATCCATCGCACTCATAACATATTTGCCAAAGCGACTGTGGAACTCTTCAAAGGATTCCATCTTGTTCGCATCAAGCGGCAAGTTGTAGTTTGTAAGGGCAGTCTTGGCACCCATTACAACCAATTCAGTTGGGAAATTGTCCATCATATAACGGAAGAAACGATCCGCCATTGTGTCCCATTCCTTGGACTTCTTCTCAGCACGGTCTTTCAACTCATAGCAGAGTGAGATAGTCATTGAATACATCGCTGAGATCTCCTTAACATCAAGGGTCTTAACCTTGCCGTCTAGGATGTCATCTGCGGTAGGCAGTTTGCCTGCGATCTTACGGTGAGCCATAAACTTCACAGCCAAGCCATCACCAACGGCACCCGCTACCAAGTCTAGCAAAGTATCACTGTCAAGATCGTCATCGTCGAGCAAGTCGCTCACGAAACTCCATGAACGCGGTGTTGCGAACGCATGGCTTGAGCTCTTAGGATCAAAGTCAAACAGATCCTGCTTGGCAAAGCCTAGGTAGCCTACCACGTCTTCGTGGACACCGGCACTCACTGCCCAGTCAAACCAGTCATCAAAGTCTGGCTTCATTTCTAAGTGAATGAAACGGTTTGCCAACGGCTTAGGCATACGGAAGGTAACACCACGGTCACCATCGCGGTTACCAGCCGCTACAATGTCAACACCTGCTGGCAGTTTATACTGACCAACTCGACGGTTAAGCACGAGCTGATAAGCGGCAGCCTGGACCGCAGGTGGAGCAGAGTTCAACTCGTCCAAGAAGATGATAGCCGTGCTATCTGGATCGCTTGGAAGCTCTGCTGGTGGAGCCCATACCATGGTGCCCTGATCGGAATTGTAATAAGGGATACCTTTAATGTCTGTAGGTTCCCACAAAGGCAAACGAATATCGATTACCTCACGCTCGGTGCTGTCACCGATAAACTTGATAATGTCTGACTTACCAATGCCCGGCGCTCCCCAAAGGAACAATGGACGGCGCTTTGAAATCGCCTTCTGGATAGCCTTGATTGCGGCCTTAGGACCGACTTGACGGATGCTTGATTCTGACATATTTGACCTCTTTCTGTATTTCCTAACTATATGCATAGTATACACTCTACTATGCGATTGTCAACCACTTTTTTAACTTTTTTTCACGTAATTAAGTTGGGTGGTCTTATCATCACGCAGACGCTTGATCTTTGCTTTGATAGTCATGCGGTCCCCCACCTGGCACTCGCTAGCAAACCAAAAGTCTACGAAACTGTCGCCGAGCTGTGCTGTGATGCGATACTTTCCATACATAGATGAATAGTGGCACTTCACAATAGTAATCTCGCCTTGTATCTTGTCGCCCGGTTGTCCTTGTAGTTGGGTAGAGCCGTATACTTCACGAGCAATATCCTGACGGGCTTGATCCCTACGCTGAACTGATGGTAAGCAGGATATGATAGCAAAGTCTAGCATATCACGCCCGGTGAACTCATCCTTCTGTGCGACACGCAGAGCAGTCGCTTCAAAGTCGTTGAGCTTGCCAGCCAGTTGCTTCATAAGGAAACCTTTGAAATAGTTGCGGCACTCCAGGCCCTGAGCTATGTCCTGCTCGGTAGGTTCCATGCCGCCTTCACGTAGCCATTGCTTGACAATGACCTTGTTGGCTTCTTTCATAACGACCCACTCGTCGTCTTGATAGCGACCGACTTGGTTCTTTTCGTAACCACCATTCATGCGGTCAGCGATAACAGCCAGTGCCCAAACGTGATCTGCGGAAAAGTTCATGTGTCGCTCCTTGTTCCTAACTATGCTGCAAGTATAGCATCGCTATCCAAATTGTCAACCCCTAAATGTAATTATTTTGGAGTGCCGGAGGTGGGGCCAAAAAAATACCCAGGTCTAAGCCTGGGTATCCAAAACCGCCTGTCCCGGGAGCGAATCGGTAGAGCTGAGTTTTGTACTCGTAGACTGTTAGATAGTATCTACAGTCAAACCTTTTGCCTTGGCCGCATAGCCTAGAGCAACCACTTCACGTGATGGCATTCCCATGGAATACTCACGGACCGTAACACCGTTGCCAGCCTTACGAGTGTTGCCATATACTGCGTAACCGTTTTGACGGATACGTGATGCTTCGGCAGCCAAGTTACCAACGCCAAACTGCTTGCGAGCCTGTGCTGGAGTTAGGGTTTCACCTGCTTTCAATGCTGAGAAAACCTTGAAAGTCTTAGTGTCTTTTGAGAAAGTGTATTTCATTTTTTCCATCCTTATGTTGATAATGTTTGCACATTATACGTTAAAATAAACCTAAAGTCAAGCCTTAGTCTTACCAAAATGCGATGCTCCTGTTAGGAACGACAAACACAACATCGCTAACCAGTTTAGGAAAGTATATTCAATACCCAACCCAAACAGTTGATTAAGGGACCAAATAGCAATTAATGGCCCCACAGCGGCCGCGATCATAATGAATATGAACACCAGCCAAACCATCTTAGTACCTAGCTTCATGGCACTTACCCCCGTTTCATCACAGTGACTTCTGCCATGCTAGCCCAGTTGTTGGGGAAGCTCTTGCGCAAATCCGCAACCTTTAGCACTGTTCGCAGGCTAAGCTCACGCAACTTCTTGGTGTTCTTTACGATGAAATCAATGATCTCATCTACTTGACATTGCTCGAAGTTGTAATGCTCTAGCATTCCGTCCTGTGTAATCTGTTTAATACGTAGTACTTTTTCACGCTCCGTATCCATCTGTAGATCAATGTAGTGGCAACGTGATTCCAACGCCGCTAGGTGATCCTGTAGTTTCTTGCTCTTAACGTTTTCAAACTTGATGTTGGTGATAAAGATAGCACCCGCATTGAACTCAAAGCTATCTGGAATACCTTCTGAGCGCAACTTGGCACTGTCGGTGTTCCAAGCAATGCGTCGCTTCTTTGAAGTGTCCAGCGCACCTTTTAAAATATTAAGTGAGAGGTCGTCTAGTAGCACAGAGTCACAGTCATCAAACACAATAACGTTACCTTTGTCCGCGAACTCATACAGTTTAGCATACAGCCCTAGCGCACTCATAGCACCCTTGACAATCTCATACTTGGGCTTGCGTCCGCCAATCTGATCAAAGATATCGTTGCGATTAAGTACTTCTTCAACACCAAAGGATTTACCAACACCTGGAGGGCCAGTAACAATCATGGCACGTACATTGCCTTCTTTAACAGCGGCTGTCATGTCATGTAGCACATTGAAGCGACCACGTAAACGTTCAATGATAGCTTCGTCAGTCTCTTCTACTTTGGTGTTCTTCTTGGCAACTACTGGTGTGTCAATCTTCACATCTTCTCCGTCAACTGTGCTGTAGCACTGCTCGTTCTCACAACGGATGCGCACGGGTCTAGCAGGCACTCCAGCATTGGGTGGGTAACAGCTACCACCATCTACTGTTACGTAGCCTTGACCATTCTTGTCAATAGCAAACGATTTCAACAGTGTAAAACGGTAACCAGCCATGCTAGTGTCGTTGCCTCTGATCTTGTATACGCCTTCTGTGATCTCAATAGTTGTCATTTTCGCTCCTAATCATTTAGTTTGTGTGCACAGTATAGTGTCTGTGCACACATTTGTCAACCTTTATTATGCCAAATCTTTACGCTGTTCCAGCACGTCTTCCACACGATCCATGATTGGAAACTCCATTAGATCACGCTCGTTATACTTGTTCACAAGCCATTCACGGCCGTTCCAAATGTAGTAGTACTCGCAACCGCATGGGTCAAAGTGATCGATAAACTCCGGCACTCCCGCAAACGTCTGCGGTTTTACACGATCCCACTCTTCGCCGCGGTCGCGATGATAGTAGGTGGTGTAGTTGGCTTTGGCCTGGACGTACTCCTCTTCCGACATGCCTGCGCCGAACTTGGAGAACGGATGCTTCTCGCCAATCTCGTCATCCAACGAACTAATCTCGCCACCAGCGATCAACTGCTTGATCTTGTCAGTGTTGGTGTAGGATTGATCGAGGACTGCTCCGTTGTATTCAGGATAGCCGTCCCAGTGGCAGTAGGTGCCTGTTACAGTTCCGTCTAGGTTGATGTAACCAATTGCGCTTCGTGTAGCCATTTTGTTCGCTCCTTGTTTCTAACTATGTGCATAGTATAGGGCCTTTCGGCCCGTTTGTCAACCCCTAATTACTGTTTCATTAGAAATTTCACAAGGGTTGGATCACCAAAGTTGATGTTGGAAACTTCCAGCGAACCCAAGTGACTGTCAGCAATGATCTCAATGGCAGACTTCTTGCTGATGCGGTTGTAATGCTCAGAGAACAGCAACAGTCCACGTCGGCTACGGGTCACCTTGATGATCCGCTCTTTACGCGAGCCGCGATCATATGCTCGGATGTCCAGCTCACTCCATGATAGAAGTTTAGCACCCTCAACCTTCATGTGCTCAATCACACGCTTGGCCAACTTGATGCCCACTGCCGTATCAGCTTCACGAGCCGCACGTTCTTCTTCTACCTTGATGCGATACTGTTCAGCACGATAAGCCTCACCCTCTTGGAAGATGATCTCCATGCTATCAGTCTTGGTCATCAGCTCGGTTGCCAGTTCTGCGGCCTGCTTGAACGCTTCACTGAGGTTTTGGAATGCTTGGATGGGATCGTAGCCTTGGGTAACACGCTGGCTGTAACCACTATCCGAGTCAATGTTGAAACTCCAGTATGGATTGGGATTACCGTCAAAGCGATCGCCTTCTTTACGCTTGACGGCTAGCTCAACGCAGATGGGTGAATTGTATCGCTCCAAGCCAGTGACCGGAATGCGGATCTCACCCTTGCCTTCATAGGCCAAATCACGAAGATTGTATGCTGTCATAGGTCGCTCCTATTTGTTAACTTATATGCAGTATAGCATCTAACAGTTCTGTGTCAACCACTTTTTGGAATTTTCTGCGCTTCTTATCAAACATCATGGGCTTGACAAACACCTGTATGTCACCGCCCACCTTGCGATACGCAAGGCACTTGCCCGCCTTGTTGAGCACGTAGGTGTGGTTGGGAGTGGGCGATTCCCACTCCGTGACTTCTCGCAGGCACTCCATGCTCACACCTTGTACATCATAATGGTTTCGCTGTCATACGGCTCAGCAAACCAACCCTTGCTGGTCAAAAACTTGTTTAACACGTTGTCCATGTCCATTGTGCCGTTCGCATATGGGTAATAGTCTGTTTTAGCATTACAGATGTCACCGCGGATCCAAATGCCCTCGGCACTGCCGTCCCACTCTTCACGTGATACTGCTGGAAGGTCGAACTTCTCCCGCAACATGCGGATCATTGTGTTTTGTGCTGTAGCCATGTGTGTCGCTCCTTTTGTTTACTGTGTGCATATAATAGCATCAGCATCCAAAATGTCAACCATTTTTTTGAATTTTTTTTTGAACGACACCGTCGCGGCACTCCTCAAAGACCCTCCGCACCGGTCAACAATTGGTCGCCGGGTCACATGCTCGTGGCGACCGGATATCGTGTTAAATTGGTGCCCGCACCCAGACTCGAACTGGGACGCACAAGGCGAGGGATTTTAAGTCCCTTGTGTCTACCTATTCCACCATGCGGGCTAACTCATTGATTTACTTGGAGTTATCGTACTGTTTGACAGCTACATATAAAGGATCCTGGCTCTGGTTGAACAGCTCTGGCACCCGTTCGCTCAGCACATCCAGCTGTGATCCCAGGGGAAAATGCCTCAGCACACTTCTAGCTCGCTGTCTAATCTCTCGTGGCACCCTTGGCGTGACCTTGGGATCCAACAAATCACATAGTAGCTGTTCGGCACTCCTTAGTGCGTTCATCCTCTCATATGGTAGTGTCACTCTCTGTTGCTCCTGTATGTAATGATCCCTTAGGAGATCCTTGATGTCTTGCGTGGTTGATTGACCACTGGTAATCCTGTTGAAAGCCTTTGATATCTGTTTATCCAGTGTTGATGCCATTGATTGGTGCCTTGATTGCCTGTTAACTTGCATACACTATAGCACCACTAGCACAGCATGTCAACCCCTAAAATGCCCCAACCAGTGCAGCGGGGTGATCAGCCACATACACCTGTTTGAGTATTACAGTCTAGAGGTGCTGGCATTATGTCACCTATGGGATTGTATTGATTCTGTTGAATGGTTAAACCTGGTACTGTGCATGCTTGTAGAGCCAACATGCTTACGGCTATTAGTATTGCTTTCATCTGTGCCTCTTTTGCTAGTATGTGTACACTATACACTATAAGAGAGTAGTTGTCAAGTGTGAATCACGTCCCAGTGCAGCGGGGTTGTGTTTGTGCATGCATGCACAGAGTGCGGGGTGTTGAGTCACAGTGTGCTAGAGTGGATACTGTGCCAAACGATTCAAAAAAGTCAATTATTTGATTCAAAAAAAGGGGTTTTTTGAGTCATTTTAGGTGTTTACAGTGAAGAAAAAACTCCTAATTTGAGTCAAATGAGCCGAGTCTTGACACGCATAGTATACACCGTTTGACTCAAAATCAAATGGTTTTGGAGGCTTAGTTTAAATGGTTTTCAATAAACCCCACCGTATGAATCGTTCGGCACAGTTTCTCCACGCATGTATGCAGCGGGGTTAATAGCCTATATGCTACGCCATGGTACTACGTTTCCGTTAACGTCTCTAACCAATTCCCCATCCGCATGTCCGCACATGGTTCCTTTATTGTGTGCTCCATAGTAGCGTGTGGGCTTTACTTCTATCCCATTATAGTAGCGTTTGCGTTGCGCATGTGCTGTGTTACGGTTTGCTTTGTATCCTGCCATATCTAGTTCTCCCCACTCAAATAATGAGCAATTTTTTAGTTGCTACTTAGTTCTCTGAGAGTGTATAGTGAAGCACATGCTACTACTATTATTACTAGTGTTTGCCTACGGAGGTTATTAGTGTACATGAACAACAAAAAGCCAAGAGATTGATCACACAATCTATCGCTACCGCTGGCGCTTCGCGCTTTCTAGAGCAGTGTGCTGTTGTGTTTGACGTTACAGTTTGCGTATATTTGACTCAGCATTATGTGTGTGAGATGTTCATATGCGCCGTTCTGCACATGTGTGTTGTATAGGGTGTTGAGACGTTCGCTTGTGGGCGTGCCATCACGCACAGCAACACCAAAGTCTATTATGTACAGCTCACCTTCGTGTAGGCAACAGTTCTTGCCGTTGGGGTGCATGTCTAGGTGGGCAATTTTGAGGGATTCCAGTGTGCCAAACAGTCGTTCCAGTTGTTCACGTGGATTGTACACTGTGGGTCGTAAACCACGCTTCCAATACCAGTGCAGTGTGCGACCCACGTAGGTCATGTCTATGGTGTGATTCTGCCAATGTGTGCTGATGATCTGTGGGAAGCCCTGTTGATCGCGCAGTCGATGTAGGCACAGTGTTTCATTCAACAGTATGCTGTCGGGTGTGCTCCATGCCCATCGAGTGTTCTTGGCTGTGATGGTTTTGGTTATGGGTGTGCCGAACTCGTAGGCAATCATTACCGCTCACATAGGTATAGACTGCGTACTTTGTTTTCTCTTGCGGTGTTGAGGTGTTGTACTGATTCAAAGTTTGCGTGTAGCCATGCCAACTGTTCTTCTAGATGCTGTGGCTTGCCGTGTGCTTCGAACACCATGATGTTTGGGTTCAAACCCTCCAGCACTTCACGCCAGTTGCGCACCCAACGTGCTATGCTAAAGCAGAACAGCACGTCATACTCGGGCCATTCTATGGTGTCTGTTTCAAGATTTGCT
>Ga0209654_1000313_pt1 | contig 50159 bp, 37 predicted proteins | sample SaaInl1SG_22_DNA_FD_184646 | JGI IMG/M metagenome (GOLD analysis project Ga0209654, IMG submission 184646) | Marine microbial communities from expanding oxygen minimum zones in the Saanich Inlet - ESP_161SG_22_DNA (SPAdes) (version 2) | ecosystem: Environmental > Aquatic > Marine > Intertidal... | reverse complement strand
TGATCACCGATAAGTCCCTTGCTGCCATCAAACTAAACTGAAGCGTTCTAGGTATAGGTGTCGCCGTGAGGGTAAGCACATCAATACTGGCCTTGAATGATTTGATTCGTTCTTTTACAGACACCCCAAACTTCTGTTCTTCATCGACTATAAGTAGTCCTAGGTCTTTGAACTTGACATTTTTATTGACGATCTGATGGGTTCCTATTAGAATATCAATCTTCCCTGCTTTTACATCCTCTAAGACCTCCTTCTTCTCTTTAGCGGTTCTGAAACGATTTAAGAAGTCTACTCGCACCGGTAAGTCCTCTAAACGTTTGGTAAAGGTCTTTGCATGTTGAAAGGCGAGAATAGTGGTTGGTACAAGTACCGCTACTTGCTTTCCATTATCTACAGCTTTGAAGGCTGCTCTGATAGCAACTTCGGTTTTACCAAAACCAACATCTCCACAGACTAGACGATCCATTGGGCGATCACGCTCCATGTCGGCCTTAACTTCTCGTGTAGCTTTCTCTTGATCGGGAGTGTCTTCATAAATAAAGGATGCTTCGAGCTCATGCTGTAAATAAGAGTCGGGACCAAATTGAAAGCCTTTTTCTAATCGTCTTTTAGCATATACCTGAATAAGGTCAAAAGCAACCTTTTTGACATGCGACTTGGTCTTTTCCTTGACTTTTTGCCAAGCTCCAGAGCCAAGCTTATAGAGTTTTGGAGGTACTCCATCTTTGCCATTGTATTTAGCGATTTTATGGAGTGAATGAATACTCACATACAAGATATCTCGATCGCCGTAGATCAACTTAATCGCCTCCTGCATTTTACCCTCCACCTCAATTTTCTGAAGCCCTCCGAAGGTTCCTATTCCGTGGTCAATATGCGTAACATAATCACCGACCTCTAGCTTGTTGAGTTCTGCCAGACTGAGTTTCTGTTTTTTTGCGGCCGCCCCACGAACACTAAATTTGTGATAACGTTCGAAGATTTCATGGTCGGTATAACAGCAGAGTTTTGCCTGTTCATCTACAAAACCACCCATTAGCGGCATGATTACCGGAGTGTAAGGAAGAGTGGTCTCATGCTTTGCAAATATTTCTTTAAAACGATCTACTTGTTGTGTTGAACTACAGTGTAAATAACAAATGTATCCGTCTTCCTTTTTCGCTTGAAGCTCTTTCCAAAGAAGATCAAATCGTTTATTGAAGGCAGGTTGACTTTTTTGTTTAAAATCGAAACTGTTTTCTGAACGTTCTTTTTCTAAGCGGGCATAAGAATGTGATAGAAGGTCTTTCTCTAAGGTTATTGAATTGCTGAAAAGGGCAGAAGGATGGGCGTGTTTCAACGGACTATCTAACTTCGCAAACTGTTGCTCTGCTTTTTCGTATAGTTCATCTAGTTTTTTCTTGATTACCTCAATTTCTTGAATAAAAACCGTGGTGTTCTCTGGATCAAAATATTCTAAGAATGAAATTCGTTCTTGAACACTCGCCGATCGATCCATGTTCGGTACGATAGTTAGGTTGCTGACTGCTTCTTTTGAAAGCTGAGTTTCGATATCGAAGGTTCGTATGCTTTCTACTTCATTGCCAAAAAATTCTATACGATAAGGTAAGTCATGGGCAAAGGAGTAAACGTCTATGATACCTCCTCGAACCGAGAACTCTCCAGGTTCAGTAACAAAGTCGGTACGTTCAAATCCGAATTCGAATAGGCTTTCGTTGATAAAATCTAATCCGACTTGATCTCCTGTTTTAAGATCGATTCGTTGACTTACAAAATCCTTTTTGGTAATGATTTTTTCTAGCAGCGCATCGGTATAGGTTACAATTACCTTAGGTTTCTTACTTTCAGAAAGTTGTTGAAGTACTTCGGATCGCATGAGCACATTCGCATTGTCGATTGCTTCAATTTCATAAGGACGACGATAAGAAGCTGGATAAAAGAGTGCCTCGTCTTTGCCAAGGAATCGCTCTAAGTCGTTCTGGATGTATGCGGCCGCTTCTTTGTCTTCAACGACAACTAGCCAGTTCTTTTGATTTTCTTGATGACCGCTTGAGATAAAAATGGAAATTCCTGATTGTGTCAGGCCAGTAATTTTAACCTCTCCACGAGTATTTTCTATACGCGACAATGCCGCCTCAAAAGAATTTGAGGTGGTGAATTTTTGAATGATTTGTTCAGAAATCGAACTCATAAAGGCGGTGCAAAGATAGCTCTAAATAGCGATTAGACGGTCGCCTGTTAGTAACACTATTTGATCGTTCGGTTGAGGAGTAATCAGATGGCTTCCCGTAAAAACTCCAAAAGCGGGAAGGGTAAGCTGTATCTCTGTGGCGTGAAAGCACTTGAGTTTTATTTGATCTCTTGCTTTTCCTTTTAACAGATAAGCGGGGTGTATGTGCCCACAAATAACCGGTATACTATTATCATCCTCTTCTGGATGGTGCTGCAATCGAAACGTATCGAAAGTGATATGAGATTCAACTTCGATTCCGAACGATTCATAAGTGCTGTCCTCTAAAACTTCGTGGTTCCCTTTTATTAATTGTACAGGTATACTTTGGTTTTCAACCCATAATTTGAATTGATCAAATTCGTTATTGAAGGAAGAGTGAAATAAGTCTCCGAGAAAAACCAATTCTGCAGGATTGAAATAATCGATCACTTGATCGAGTTTTTCAAAGTTCTCTGCGACTGCATCATTGGGTAAGGGCATCCCGTGTTTTCTGAAATGAGTAATCTTCCCTAAATGAACATCGCTAATAATTAGCAACTCCTCATTGGGCCAAAATAAGGCTCCAGACGGATGTAATTCAAAGGACTGATCGGCAAAGTTCAAGGTCATAGCTGTTGAATCATTTTTTGAATTCTTTTTTCGAGATCTTCATTCGATAACCGCGCTCTCAAACGGTCGGTGATTATAGGAAATGAAAAAGGAGTTGGTTTCTCGCATACAGCGATGTAGGTATTTTTGCTTTTGATATTTTCAAGCACTCGTTTTAAACGGTCAAATTCGAGTTGGTGTTCAAAGACCTCTCTCTCGGCTTGAAGCATTAATAGATTGTCAGGTTCATAGCTCTTGAATACCTCATAGACCAATTGACTCGAGCTTTGGAGGTGTTTTGTTTTAACTGGCTTGCCAGGGTATCCGTTAAATACGAGTCCACTAATTACTGCGATATCTCTAAAGCTCCTACGTGAGAGTTCGCTGAGGTTAATACTTGCTCTTAAATCGATCATTAAATCTCTTGTAGACCAAAGTTCTTGGGTCTCAATTTCTTCTATATCAATGGGCTGATCAGAGAGTAACTCAAATCCATAATCATTATATGCGAGGGAACAACTTATCGGATGTAACAGACTTAACCGATAGGCTAATAGATTGGCTAGGGCTTCATTAATAAAGCGACCCTCAAAAGTGTAAAAAAGGTGATGATAGCCTTCTTTTGTCTTAAAGGTTTCGACTAAAAAGGTGTGTTTATCAGGGATAATACTCTCCTTTTTTTGTGCTTCAAAAACTGCTTTAAGGCCTTTTAATTCTTTGACTAACTCTTCACTATTTTTCTCGAGTTTGGTGAGTGCTGTTTCCAAATACAAAGACATTTCAGAACTAAATGATAGTCTTCCGCCCATCCAAGCTGGAACTTTACTCGATTTACTCTTACTTAATCGCACTTGAACCTTCATTTCACGAACTCGAATAAATTCTAAAACACGGCCTGCAAATGTAAAGTGATCGCCGGGCTGTAACTGTGAGACGAACCACTCCTCTAGAGTACCGATAAATCCTCCGCTAATAAAGTGTACCGATAGAGTAGCATCTGATACAATGGTGCCTATCTGAAATCGGTGACGCATGGCAATCGAACGTTTGGTCACCAGGTATTTTCCATCTTCTTCAATCGTTACACGTTGGTACTCATCATAATTTTCTAAGCTATCTCCTCCCGTGGTAATAAATCGAAGAATCCAGTTCCATTCGTCCTCAGATAGGGTTTGGAAACAAAAGGTGTTTCGAACTTCAGGAAGTATTTGGTGAGGGTAAAATCCATCGGAAACAGCAAGGGTGGTTAAATATTGAATGAGTAAATCGTAGGAATTAAGGTAGGGTACGCTTGCTTCGATCTGTTTCTCCCGAACGGCAATTTTAAGTGCTGCTGATTCTATAATTTCCATGGCATGGGTTGGTAGAAAGTACAACTTGCTTTGGGCGCCAGGTTGGTGTCCACTTCGGCCTGCGCGCTGCATGAGCCTCGCGATACTTTTAGGTCCACCAACTTGAATTACCGTTTCGACCGGGGCGAAGTCAACGCCTAAGTCGAGACTTGAGGTGCACACTACGACTTTTAGACTCTCATTTCTAAGCGCATTTTCTACCCAAAGCCGGGTGTTTTTTTCAATTGAACTATGATGCATGGCCATTTGACCGGCTAAATCAGGGTAGTGGGAGAGTAATGCCTGAAACCAAATTTCGCATTGACTGCGGGTATTGGTAAAAATGAGAATACTTTTACTTTTTTCTAGCAGTGGGCCGATTTGATCGATAAGATGAAGGCCTAAGTGTCCGCGCCAAGGGAATCGATCGGCTTTTTCTGAGATGAGCGATTCAATCAAGATCTCCTTGGTTAGATTTGATTGAATAATGCTCCATCCGTCGGGTACTTTCTCATTTTCAATGACGCTACCTTTTAAAACAGATAATGCAAGAAGGGGGTCGCCTAGGGTTGCACTTATTCCCCAAATTTGCAGCTTTGGATTAATTCCTTTAAGTCTTGACAATCCCAACTCTAGAAGTGCTCCGCGTTTGCTTGCATATAAATCATGCCACTCGTCGATAACTATACTTCTTAAATGCTTAAATCGGGTCTCATAACCTTTAGAGGCAAGAAGTAATTGAAGACTTTCGGGTGTAGTAATAAGTAGTGAAGGAAGCGATTTTCGTTGCTTTGTTCTTTCTTTGGTTGAGGTATCCCCATTACGAAGTCCTACTTCGATGTCCAGCTTCATTTCTACAGATGCCTTTTCCAAAGCCTCGAAAATTTCTTGAGACAACGCTCTTAGCGGAGTAACCCACAATGCTTGTAAGCTTTTTTTCTTAGGATCAATAGATTGTAAGATCGGGGCTCCGAGAGCTAAGGTTTTACCTGAACCGGTGGGTGCCATTAATAAACCCGAACTACCATTAAGATAAGTGTTCCAGCAATTCTTTTGAAATGGAAAGGGCTCCCATTTTTTTTCTTCAAACCATGAAACAATATTTTCGATAAGGCCTTCCATTTTTAGCGTACTAAATTTTTTAGGTCTTCTAGCTGGTTGGCTTCATCGATTTTTTTATCCTTTCGCCATCGTACAATTCTTGGAAATCTTGTCGCATAGCCGCTTTTGTGTCTTGAGGATGGGGCAACTCCCTCAAAGGCTATTTCAAAAACGAGTTCAGGCTTAACCGCTCTAACGGGTCCGAATTTTTCGAGTGCATTCGATCGAATCCAGCGATTAATTTCTTTGAATTCTTGGTCAGTGAGCCCAGAATAGGCTTTGGCAAAGGTTACCAATTGTGCTTCAGGGTCATTGGGATTTCTATCCCATAGTGCAAAGGTAAAATCGGTGTAAAGGCTACTTCTTCTACCATGACCTCGCATCACATAGGTTAATATTGCATCGCAATTGAGGGGGTCATTTTTGTATTTGAACCAATCACCCTTTTTACGGCCTACTCCATAGGTACTGTCTAGGTGTTTTAGCATTAGGCCTTCGCTTTTTACTTCTTTAGAACGAAGTCTCTCATCCTCAACTTCTTGCCAGCTTTTGAAGATTTTAAATTTTGATAGCTGTAAAGGCCCGTCAAAGGGGATACCTTCTAGATAATTTCTGCGTTCAAGGTAAGTTTGCTCTCGAAGGTCTTTGCCTTGATACTCTAGTAAATCATAGGCTCGAAACACCACAGGAGCCTCTTCTAATAAGGAATTGGTGATTCTTTTTCGATTCAATCTTTTTTGAAGTGTACCGAAGTGATCGGGTAAGCCATCTTTAATCGGAATGACCTCTCCGTCGATAACTACATCCTCTGTTAGTTGATCTTTGATTCGATGTAATTCGGGGAATTGTTCAGTAATGAGTTCTTCTCCTCTTGACCAAATTGCGAACGTTTCATTTCTTTTTATGAGTTGTGCACGGATTCCATCCCATTTATGTTCTATGCTCCACTGAGAAACATTTCCTAGATCTTTGAGTGTATTTTCTACCGGATATGCTAGAAAGAAAGGGTAAGGTCTCGACTGGTTCGCTTCTGGGTCGTTGTCAAATAGCAGTTTCTTTAAGGTTACTTCTGCAGGGTTCCACTTACCCATGAGTCTATAGGCAATTTCATCTGAAGGAATATCAAAGGCTCTCTCCAGAGCTTTGGTCATCAGCTTTTGACTGATTCCAATGCGAAAACCTCCAGTGAGTAATTTGGTAAAAGTGAAACTTCCGAAATAATTAAGTTCAGCCCATTTTCTGGTGATGTAGGCTTTCTTTTGGTTTTCTGACTGTGTTTTCAGCGCGATTAAGTCCTCGATAATGGTACTTAAAGATTCATCTGAGGGATGGATTGTGGCCTCCTTCTTACAGGTAAGTAAAGCAATCGTTTCTGCTAAATCACCAACGATATGATAACTGTCTTCAAATAACCACTGATCCACCCCAGCTAATTCTGCAGCCCATGCTCTTAAAGCTGTTGTTGAGACTGGTCTTTTGGGTCTTCTGTGGGACCAAATCGCGATCGCCCAAACCACATCTTTATGTGGCGTAGTTTTGAAGTAATCACTCAGCACCTTTACTTTTTCACTGGTTTTGGTGAGTTGATCTAAACGCTGAATGAGTAGTGAGAAGTCTTTCATTGTGCCAATAGGTCTGTACTATTTTCAACTTCCTCTTCTTCAAATTCGGCATGCTCGGTTCCTGCATTAAACCCAATTTCTCTGAGATACTTAGAATAGATATCGGTGAATCCGTGGGTGCAGATTACCTTTTCGGCTTCGCTATATTTTATGCAGGTATTTAGTGCGTCAAAATCGCAGTGATCTGAGATTACAAACCCTCTGTCGACATTTCTTCTTCTTCGGTTACCGCGGGTAGCCATCCATCCGCTCGCACTTGCTGTCCTTAATTCTCCCCATTTCTTTAGGTATTTTGCTTCTTTACCTGATGGGGGTAGAATAAGCAGTGCTCCAGGGTAGTCTTTCGGATTTTTATCGGCCGTTAATGTTTGCACATTTCGAAACGAAACGATATTCGATAATGATTCATTGACCGCTGTTATGGCAGGATGGACTAGAATAGGGCCATGAGTGGATTGAAGATGATGTAATAGTCTTTGTGCCTTTCCTAAACTATAGGCGTAAATGACACTAGTAAATGAATTCTGCTGATTGAAGCTCCACCAGCTCTCTATTTCTGAAAACAACTCTTGTTGAGGTTTCCATCTAAAAATGGGTAGCCCGAAAGTACATTCGGTGATCAGTGTATGACAGCGTTGCATTTCGAGTGGAGTGCTAAGACCGTCATTTTCGAGTTTGTAATCTCCGGTAAAAAGTGCAATTTCTCCTTTATGCTGCACTTTAATCAGGGAAGACCCTACGATGTGTCCGGCAGGGTATAGAGTGAATTCAACTCCGTTTACAATGAAGGGATCATTCCAAGAAACTCCATGGATATTGATCGTCCCTAATCGGTGCTTCATTACTGGAACGCTGTGGTGGTGGGCAATATATTTTTTGTTTCCAAAACGGCTATGATCTGCATGAGCATGGGAAATAATCGCCTTGTCCACTGGTCGCCAAGGGTCGAGATAGACATCGGCCGCGGCACAGTAGATTCCTTTAGATGTAAAACTGAGAAGGTCGGGTTTCATAGCAATTTGACCTCTTAGAAATACCTAAACTACAACAATTTTGACGGCTTTTGTGAGAGCTTCAGGGGTATTTGTAGTAGCTATACATTTCAAATACCTTTGATACACCAAAATGAGATACTTATGGGTTTTATCATCAGAGACGCAGTACGTTCAGATGTTACAGATATTCATCGTTTAATCAAAGAATTAGCTGTATTCGAACAGGCTGAGAATGAAATGGTACTTTCTTTAGAAGAAGTAGCTAACGATGGATTTGGAGATCAGCCCTTATATCATTGTTTTGTGGCCGAGGATTCAGAAACCCAAAAGGTGGTAGGAATAGCACTTACTTATCTCCGATATTCAACTTGGAAAGGCAAGGCACTTCACTTAGAAGACCTTATCGTTGAGGTTGAACATCGAGGGAAAGGAATCGGATCGGCTTTACTAGACCATGTGATCTCGTACGGAAAGTCTATCAAGGTGCGAAGAATCGGATGGGAAGTATTAGACTGGAACACTAATGCTATCGCCCTCTATGAGAGTAAAGGGGCGAAGGTGTTAAAAAATTGGTATGTCGTTCAACTCGAAAATAATGGGTAAAAGAGTTTTCAAATTTGGAGGAGCTTCGGTTAAAGATGTTCAAAGTATCGCCAACGTGGCTCATGCATTAAAAACAGAGGGTCATGAGGACGTTTGTATGGTGGTTTCTGCTATGGGCAAAACTACCAATGCCATGGAAGTTGTAGTTGCTGATTATTTCAAAGCTAAGACTGACAATAAAGATGTCGTTGAGGCAGTGAATCAATCGATCGCACCGGTAGTGGATTTTCATCGTGCAATTATCGATGAATTGTTTGGAGACCGAGCTGATCAGGTACGAGCCGATATTGAAAGAATGTTTGATGAGATTGTAGGCTTTATTACTTGGAACAAGTCACTCAATAAATCATTCATCTATGATCAAATTGTCGGATACGGTGAACTATTATCTACACGAATATTAAGTGCCTATCTGGCCGAGGTGGGTATTGACAATACCTGGTACGATGTACGTACTCTAATTAAAACAGACGACTCGTATAGAGACGCTACCGTAAATTGGGAAGCAACCGCAGAAAAAGTTTCTTCGCTGAAAGAGGCTAGACAGTTAATTGTAACTCAAGGATTTTTGGGTAGTGATACCAACAACTTCACTACAACTCTAGGTAGAGAAGGTTCAGATTATACTGCTGCTATCTTAGCTTATGCACTCGAAGCATCTTCAGTAAGTATTTGGAAGGATGTTCCCGGTGTTTTAAATGCTGACCCGAGATACTTCACAGATACCCAATTACTGCATCAAATCTCTTATCGCGAGGCGATTGAACTTGCCTTTTATGGTGCCTCGGTAATTCACCCTAAGACGCTGCAGCCTCTTCAAAGAAGAGCTATTCCTCTGCATGTGAGATCATTCATTGACTTAAGCGCTAAAGGAACTACCGTGACTGGTGGTGCAGCGCTAGTACCTCAGATACCGTGCTTTATTGTGAAGAAGAATCAGGTGTTATTAGAATTGGCAACACAAGACTTTTCATTTATGGTGGAGCAACACTTTGGTAAACTATTCAATTTGTTCGCTAAGTATCGTTTGAAAGTTGACTTGATTCAAAATTCAGCGATTAGTTTTAAGGTTTGTTTAGATAATCGTTTTGAAGGAATTGACGGGCTAATACCAGAATTAGAGACGGAGTTCAAGGTAAATTGTCACAAAGGGGTGTCTTTATATACTATTCGCCATTTCGACGAAAAGTCGCTTAGAGTTATACCGAAGGAAGAACGAATTTTAGTAGAACAGCGTACTGATCAGACGCTACAGGTAGTCACTTATTCTGAATAAAAGAGCTGAAGGCCAACTGTATATCATCGTTAAATGATACCAAACAAACCCAATTAAATGTTGACCTTCGAAGTGCTCTTCTCTAATTCCTAATTAAACTAAACCCATTAAACTTAACTAGGTTAAATTTTCATGAGTAAAGGTAGTTATATATTCTCTTATTTGCTCTCTTGTTTTTAGAAAAGCAGCATGTTTTTCTTCGCTATTCCCCTCAACCTTAGAGGGATCAAAAAAGTTGTGATGAAATCTTTTCGCGTTTGGTGCTGGTAGGTAAGGGCAGTTTTCTTTTGCATGATCACATACGGTAAGTATGAAATCCCATTGAATGTCCTGGTATTCATCAACATGATTTGAAGTATGTGTGGAAATATCAATACCAGCTTCTTTCATAATTGAGACGGCTCCTTGGTTTAATCCGTGAGTTTCAATCCCTGCACTATAAATCGTTGCATAGTCCGAGGCTAGAGCATTTAGAAATCCATGTGCCATTTGGCTTCTACATGAGTTTCCGGTGCATAAAACAAGGATATTCTTTTTCATAACACTTATAGATCTTTCTTGGTGTAAAGCGAGGTAATCTTATCTAAAACTACTTTAGATAGTAGGTAATAGCTTTCAACGCTCCAGCCAGCAACATGGGGAGTTAGCATGACATTGTCTGCATTAATTAAATAAGAGAATGCTTCTGGTTTATTGTTGTGTTCAAAAAGATTGGTGAATGACTTGCTTTCGTATTCTAGGACATCTAAACCTGCACCCTTGATTTCCCCTTTTTTTAGTGCACTGACTAAATCTTCGGTTTTCACCGCACTTCCTCTTCCTGTGTTGAGAAGCCAAAAGGGTTTTTTCATTTGTTCGATAAATGCTGTATCGATAAGATGAATGGTATCAGGAGTTTGGGGGAGGTGTAGACTTAAAATGTCTGTTTTCTCTCTTAGCTCATCGATACTTACTTGACGTGCATTTTCATCTCCTATATTCGGTTTTAAATCAAAGCACAGAGTTTCCACATCGAATCCTCGAAGCTTTTTAGCAAATTGCTTACCCATGTTTCCATATCCGATAATACCAACGGTTTTTCCATCGAGTTCAATACCTCGATTTTCTTCTCTTCTCCAAAGTCCTGAGCGTACTTCTTTGTTGGCTGTATTTAGTTTATTAAATAGGGAAAGTAGTAAACCTAGGGTATGCTCAGCTACTGCGTTACGATTACCTTCGGGTGCAGCTGCTAAAAAGATTCCTTGTTTTTCGGCTGCTACGAGATCAATATTTTCTAATCCAGCACCGATTCTCCCGATGAACTTTAGATTTTCGGCTTGAGCTAACAGAGGCTGATCGATTGGGATCCTTGAACGGATAATGAGTCCTTCGTAATCCTTAATCCTCTCTAAGACTTCCTCATAAGTGCTAGTGTAATCGTACTCATTTTGAAAGCCTAATTGTTCTAGACCTTCGGCTATTACAGGGTGATTACTGTCGAGATGTAGCACTTTTCGACTCATATTCCTAAGATGATCTTGGCCATCCAGAAATAGATTAAAATTCCAAAAATATCGTTGCTAGTAGTGATAAACGGACCTGTAGCCACGGCTGGGTCAATTCCTCTCTTATTCAAGAATAGGGGTATGAATGTTCCGATTAGCCCTGCCATAACAATGACTACAATTAGAGAAAGTGAGATCGCCAGTGCAGACAAAAGATGGCCTTTCCAAAGCCAAGTACTTGCAAAAAGTAGAACGGCTAAGATGACACCATTAAATAGAGCAAGCAGCATTTCTTTGGATAATCGAGAGGCGATACTTCCCTTGATATCATCATTAGCGATACCTTGAACAATAATCGCGCTAGATTGTACTCCAACATTACCCGCCATTGCTGCAATTAAGGGAGTGAAAAAGAATAAGATCGCATGTTCGCTAATGATATCTTCAAAACCTCCCATGATCATAGCGGCTCCTAGACCTCCAATTAAACCCACCACAAGCCAAGGCAGTCTAGCTCGGGTTAGATCTAAGATGCTATCATCTGCCTCAACATCTTGGGTAATCCCTGCCATTTGCTGGTAGTCTTTATCGGCTTCTTCTCTAATAACATCGACAATGTCATCAATAGTGATTCTGCCGACTAGTCGGTTCATTTCATCGACTACTGGGATTGCTTCTAAGTCGTATTTTGCCATGACCTTAGCAACTTCTTCTGATTTTTCGTGAACACCTACATAATCTACCTTTGGGATATATACATCCTTGATATGTGCGTCGTTTGGGCTAGTAAGTAGGTCTTTCAATGAAAGTCGTCCTTTCAACACATGATTGTCGTCCACAACATAAATGGAATGCACACGAGTAACATATTCTGCTTGTGCCCTCATCTCTCTAACACAAGTGGTAATATTCCAGTTTTCATTAACCTGTATTAGCTCTTTTGCCATAAGACCCCCAGCGGTGTCTTCGCCGTAGCGCATGAGTTCTAAGATCTCTGCCGCGTGTTCTCTATCCTCGATTTCGGAGATGACCTCCTTGGCTAAATCTTCGGATAACTCGGTGATAATGTCTACCGCATCATCGGTGTCGATTTCAGAAAGTTCTGTTGCAATCTCGGCGGCACTTAGCTCGGCTAAAATTTCCTCTCTGAGATCTTCATCGAGTTCGGTTAGTACGTCTCCAGTTCGTTCTGAATCTAATAACCGAATCAGGTAAATAGCCTCCGGAGTTTCGAGTTCGTTGATGATTTCAGCAATATCGGCATAGTGCAACTCTTCGAAAAGCGCAAGTAACTCACTCTCATTGATCCCTTCAATGAGTAGTCGAACCTTGGCTAAAAACTCTTCGGTAAGTTTAAAGGGTTGCATTTTCAATGAGTTGAGTTAGACGGATAAATTCTGTTACACCCAGACGCTCTGGCCTTAGATCAAATATAGTGTCTTCTGTGACATTTGCAGGAAGTTCGAAAGTCTTTAATGAATTTCGAAGGGTTTTACGTCTTTGATTGAAGGCAGTTTTAACTACTCTGAAAAATAGCGGAACTGAACAATTGATGTCCTGGTTCTCTTTACGCCTCAGTATGATGACTCCAGATTGAACCTTCGGAGGGGGTTCGAAAACTTGCGGATGTACCGTAAATGCATAAGAAGCATCATAAAAGGCTTGAACTAGAACACTAAGTATGCCATAAGCCTTGGTACCTGGTTTTTCGCAAATGCGTTGTGCGACTTCTTTTTGAAACATTCCAGTGAACTCAGGAATCCGATCTCGATACTCGAGCATTTTGAAGACAATCTGCGTAGATATATTGTAAGGAAAATTCCCGGTAATAGCGAATGGATCGCCATCGAAAAATTCGGCTAAATCTTTTTTCAGAAAATCTCCTTCTGTAATGGTTAGGGCTTTTGGCTGATGCTCCTCAACAAAGGTTGTTCGCAGATACTCAATCGACTCTCTATCTAGATCGATGACTTCAAGCGTAATAGGTTTGTTAATTAAAAACTGTGTGAGAACACCCGTTCCTGGCCCTATTTCTAAGACATGCTTGTAGCCTTCTAAACTTAAAGTATCAGCAATTTTAGAGGCGATCTGTCGATCTTTTAAAAAATGCTGTCCTAGATGCTTTTTAGCCCTAACAGGTTCAGAGGATTCATGACGCCCCTTCATTATCCCTCTTTAATTTGAGCCTGTCCGATAAGTTCTAATTCTGTGGCAAAGGATAAGGCCTGATTTCCAAATTTGTTTTGCGCCTCTAGTTCTAATCGCGGGGCATCTTCGGCTAAAAACGATTCTAAGGTTACTTTGTTAGGTGTAGTGTATTGTACACTGTAGCTTTTGCCTTCAATATGTGCTTCTTGTACTACTTTGGTAAAGGTTGCTGCACGGAACTTACCCGTGGCAAACATGAGTGGTATATAGGTCTGTCTCATCCATTCGACCCATTCTGATTCGATTTGAGATTCTATATGAGTTGTGATATTGTAGATGAGCATAGGATCTAGTCTATTTTGCTGAAATGAGTATAGGCTTGAAGGGCTGTTGGGATATGAATTCCATCTTCATGTTGGTGGTTCTCTAAAAGAGCGGCTAATACCCTCGGAAGCGCGAGTGCACTTCCATTTAAGGTGTGAGCCAAAGCCTTCTTACCGTCTTTTGATTTATATCTTAGCTTTAAACGATTCGATTGAAAGGTTTCAAAGTTTGAAACAGAACTAATCTCTAACCATCTGTTTTGAGCGGCTGAATAAACCTCAAAGTCATAAGTGAGGGCCGAGGTGAACCCCATATCACCGGCACATAATCTCAAAATACGGTAGGGGAGGTCTAGTGCTTCCAAAATCGTTTTTACATGTTCGACCATTTGGTCAAGAGCTTGATATGAATGCTTAGGCTTTTCAACACGTACAATCTCAACTTTATCGAATTGATGCAAGCGGTTTAAGCCACGAACATCAGCTCCATAACTACCCGCTTCTCTTCTAAAACAAGGGGTATAGGCTGTCATTGCGATAGGTAACTCTTCTTCTTTGAGTAACGAATCTCTTAAGATATTGGTTACGGGTACTTCAGCAGTAGGTATCAGATAAAGATCGTCTCCGGTTACGTGGTACATTTGCCCTTCTTTATCGGGTAACTGACCTGTACCATATCCTGACGCTTCGTTGATCAGATGTGGTGGTTGTACCTCGGCATAACCTGCTGAGATGTTTTGATCAAGAAAGAAATTAATGAGTGCTCTTTGTAATCGAGCTCCTTTTCCTTTGTATACTGGGAAGCCTGCACCTGAAATTTTGACTCCTAACTCAAAATCAATCAAATCATAGTCACTCGCTAATTCCCAATGAGGTTTAGCGCCCGCATGAAGGGAAGGAATTTCACCTTTACTAAATACGACCTCATTCTCTTCAGGAGTTTTTCCCTCTGGAACAATTTCATTCGGTGTATTTGGTACTTGATAGAGTAGGCTTTCAAGTTCATTTGCTACCTCATGCAGTCTTTCACTGAGCTCTTTACTCTTTTCTTTAAGTTCACCACTCTTTGCTTTTAGCGGTTCCGCTTCACTCGCTTTTCCACTTTTAAAAAGCTTTCCAATGCTTTCAGATAATTGATTAGATTCAGCTAACACCTGATCTAATTCGGTTTGAGTCTCTCTTCTTGAAGCATCAAGGTCTAGAATCTTAGGTATAATTTCGTCTGATTTAAACCCACGTTTATTTAAAGCCTTAACAACTTTCTCTGTATTTTCTCGAATCGCCTGTATCTGTAGCATGGAAAATTAATTTTGCTGCAAAAGTAGAAAAGTCTAAGTAAGCATTGCGTCTTTAAAGAAGCTAATCGCGCTGGACTTATCTAATTCTAATTGATTTTTTAATGCCTCTAGGTTGTTAAACTTCTGCTCACTTCTAATTCTTTTATGAAAGTTTACGGTTAGGCGTTCATTGTACAGTTCATTGTCAAAATCAAGGAAGTGAACTTCCAGGTGTAGACCCTTACCTCCGACAGTTGGGTTTTTCCCAATATTCATAATTCCTTTCAAAAGGTTTCCCCTGTATGGTGCACTTACTATATAGGCACCTTCAGCAGGGATCAGCTTTGTCGGATGAATCTCATGAAGATTTGCCGTTGGAAACCCAATTTCTCGGCCAATTCCTCTTCCTTTTTGAACGATTCCTTCAACACCATAGGTATAACCAAGATATTGATTAGCCTTGTCTACTGCTCCTTCTGTAAGAGCGGTTCTGATTTTTGTTGAACTCACTGCTACGTCGTCAATATCTTGAGGACCAATTTCTTCCACTTCAAAATCGAAGAGTTGAGAAAAATAGCGAAGTTCATTTATGTCTGCTTCTCGGTTTCTTCCAAATCGATGGTCATAGCCTACAACGATTTTTTTCACATGAAGCTTCTCGACGAGAATTTGTTCTACATATTCCCTTGCCGTAAGCCTGGAAAATGCTCTGCTAAACGGATGAATTACCAAAGCGTCAAGACCCAAAGACTCTAATCTCTTCGCTTTTTCGTCCATGGTCGTCAGTAGCTTAATCGACAAATCTCTTTGGAGTACTGCTCGCGGATGCGGAAAGAAAGTAAGAAGACACGACTTATAATCTTTAGAGTGAGCATCAGCGACTAATCTTTGTATAATCTTAGTATGCCCAATGTGCACACCATCAAAAGTTCCTATCGTTAAAACGGTAGGAGCATTGTCATGGTAATTATCTACCTTATCAATGACTTTCATTCGCTCGCCTTCAGGATAAATTAAGTGTTGTTAAAGGTATTCATAGTTCTTGAAAGTCCTGTAAATACAAAGCTTTCAATTGCTTTAGCTGATTGTTCTAGTCTTTCTTTAAGCTTGATTTGTTCTTCTTCTGACCAACCACCCAAAACAAAGTCTACTTGTCTTCCCTGTTCAAAGGCGTTTCCAATACCGAATCTGAATCTAGGATAATTGGGAGTGCTTAATCTAGATTGTATGTCTTTTAAGCCATTATGCCCTCCATCAGACCCTTTAGGCTTAATTCTCAGTGTTCCGAAAGGGAGATTTAAGTCGTCGGTTACAATAAGCAGTTCATCTAAGCCTATCTTTTCTTGTTGCATATGATAGGCGACAGCTTTGCCACTTAAGTTCATGTAAGTGTTTGGCTTTAGAAGAAAGCAGGTTCTTCCCTTATAACTAGCCTTGGCTATGCTGCCGTGTTTCACCTCCTCAAAATTCGCTTCGAGTCTTTTTGCAACTTGATCAATAATTTCAAAGCCAATATTGTGACGAGTGCCCTCATATTTAGCTCCGATATTACCTAATCCTACAATTAAAAACTTCTTCATCTTCTTTTAAGGTCAGCTACAAAATTAGGATAAAAAAAGACCGCCGTCAGCGCATGCTGACGGCGGGTAATTATTGAATACTGAAAATTCAAATTATTCTGCTGCAGGAGCTTCTGCTTCTCCGCCTTCAGCACCTTCTTCTTCATCCTCTTCAGTTTCATCAACTGCGTTACGAGAAGTTTTAACCTGAACGATAGTAGTGTTGTCAGGGTGTAGGAAAGTGTAATCATCAGAAAGAACATTCATTACTGAAATGTTACCTCCAATTCTAAGCTTAGAAATATCTACGTTGATTACATCAGGAAGGTTGGCAGGTAGAGCCTTAACCGTAAGCTTACGCTTTCTGAACATTAAACGACCACCATTCATAACCCCAGGAGAGTTTCCTTGAAGTCGAACAGGGATTTGCATAGTAACTGGCTTATCTTCGAACAATTGATAGAAGTCAATGTGAAGGATTCGGTCAGTCACTGGGTGAAATTGAATGTCTTGCATTACTGCTTCATACTTTTCACCACCACCTAGTTCAATTACCACCGTGTGCGCATTTGGCGTATACACGAGGCTTTTGAAGCTTTTTTCTTCTGCTGAAAAGTGGATAGGTGCTTCTCCTCCGTATAATACGCAAGGAACCAGTTCAGCATTACGTAAGGCCTTAGTAGCTACTTTGCCTACGCTTTCTCTTTTTGATCCGTTAATAGTAATTGATTGCATTGTATAAAAAATTAAAGTACAAACTTAGATGAAATTGAGGTATTTGAATGCACGCGATGCATCACATCTGCGAATAGTTCAGCACAACTCAATACTTTGATTTTAGAGCTTGGATGCTCTTTTGAAATAGAATCGGTAATGATAAGTTCGGTGAGTTTTGAATTTTCGATTCTCTCATAGGCGTTACCCGATAAAAGACCATGTGTGGTAATTGCACGAACACTTAAAGCTCCTCTTTCAACCATGAGGTCGGCTGCTTTGGTTAAGGTACCCGCAGTATCTACCATATCATCGACTAACACTACATTTTTTCCTTTAACTTCCCCAATGAGTTCCATGTGAGAAATCACATTGGCCTTCTCTCTTTGCTTGTAGCAAATCACTACATCAGATTCGAGTGCCTTTGAATAGGTATATGCTCGCTTTGATCCACCCATGTCTGGGGATGCCATGCAAAGATTAGGGAGATTTAATTGTTTTAAATGAGGTAAGAAGATGGTAGATGCAAACAAGTGGTCTACCGGTTTCTCGAAGAATCCTTGAATCTGATCTGCGTGTAGATCCATTGTAATGATTCGAGTTGCTCCGGCAGTTTCAAGCATTTTTGCAACTAGCTTTGCAGCAATGGGTACACGAGGCTTATCTTTACGATCTTGACGAGCCCAGCCGTAATAAGGTAATACGGCGTTGATATGTCTAGCCGAAGCGCGTTTAGCAGCGTCGAGCATGAGCAACATTTCCATCAAATTATCAGAGCTCGGATTGGTTGATCCTATAATAAAAACTCGAGTTCCTCGAACCGATTCTTCGAAGCTTGGCTGGTATTCCCCGTCTGAATAACGCGAAAAATTCACCTTACCTAAAGTTTGACCATACGCCTTGGCAATTTGCTCGGCTAACGGCATGCTTTGGGTGCAAGCAAAGATTTTCGGTGTTAATTCGGTGACAGCCATCTAAATACCTTTGTTTAAAAGGATTGCAAATGTAGTTAAATTATTCAGCTGACTCCTAACCTTAAGCGAAAAATCAGCTCTGTAAAGTGAATTTATTTCTTAGCTTTGCAGCGCATTTTGCCTTGGTGGCGGAATTGGTAGACGCGCTGGATTCAAAATCCAGTTTCTTCGGAAGTGTGGGTTCGATCCCCACCCAAGGTACATAAAGGTGTAAAAGGCAGTCGATTTGACTGTCTTTTTTGTTTTAGGAATCTACTCTAGACCAAGTTTGATCTGCATCGAGTCGGTAACTTCCTTCAAAGTCAAATTGACATTCTTCAGGGGATAGAATCGATAAAAATAGTCCACGCTCTGGATGGTGATATAGGTGATACGTTTTTCCGATAACCGGCTCAAATTTGAAAGAAGCCTGATAAACCTTCTGATTGTCCTCCAGTTCTTTCATCATTTTCTGATAGGCGGTTTTAAGCTCGTCAATTCTCGCTTGAAACCGTGTATTAACGCTGTGTGCACCTTTTTGTTTCCATCCGGTCAGATCGGTAGGTTCTATTACAGGTGCAGAAACTGAAGTAGAGTACGGTTTCAGAAACGCATCGAACTGTTCTGAATTTTCATTGTATACTACCGAATCGGGCTTCTTATTTTTATTCAAAATGACGGGTAATTTTCTTTGAAAGAGGATCAGTGGTCGAATAGTAGTAGTCAATCAGTTTACGATCTGGACCCACTAAATATTTTTGAAAATTCCATTTAACAGAACTACTTTTAATTCCGTTTTCATGGGCATCTGTAAGCCATTTGTATAGTGGATGCTGATTCACTCCCTTAACTGAAATCTTTTCAGTTAGGGTAAATGAAACACCAAAATTTAATTCACAGAATGAGGCTATCTCGTCGGCATTTCCTGGCTCTTGGGCTCCGAACTGATTACAGGGAAGACCTATAATTTCTAGTTGTTCTTTATAGGTGTCGTATAGGTTTTGAAGACTCTTGTATTGGGGAGTAAAGCCGCAAGCAGAAGCTACATTTACAAAAAGTAAATACTTGCCTTCGAATTTATTCCAATCGATCTTGCTGCCTTGCAAGGATTGTATTTCAAAGAGAGGCATTTCTGTTGCTCTGGACATACCTTGATCTACTTTTTTAAAGGTGTTAGCTAATGAATCGAATAGTTTCATTATTTGTAAATATAGCGATGTAACTCGGCTAATTTTTCGGGTTTCTTGAACTCGCCACCGTAGAATGAAGTGACGGTAGCTGAAGTATCGTCTTTAATACCCCTTGAGGAAACGCATAAGTGTTTAGCGTCAATAATTACGGCAACATCCTCAGTGGCTAATAACTCTTGTAAATCAGTACCAATTTGGTTAGTAAGTCTTTCTTGAACTTGCGGGCGTTTAGCGTAGTACTGAACGATCCTGTTGAGTTTTGATAACCCAATAACCTGCCCTGAAGAGATATAAGCTACATGAGCTTTACCGATGATTGGTACAAAGTGATGCTCACAATTGGAATAAAAAGTGATATCCTTTTCGACAAGCATTTGACCGTATTCATACTTATTTTCGAATAAAGCGATACTTGGTTTATTTATAGGATTTAGTCCTGAAAATATTTCATCGATATACATTTTGGCGACTCGCTTTGGAGTGCCTTTAAGAGAATCATCTGTAAGGTCTAATCCCATTACGTGCATGATTTGCTCGAAAAGATGGGCTATTTTCTCTTTTTTCTGTTGGTCAGTTAGTACAAATGCATCGTCACGCATTGGTGTTTGCAAACCTGTATAAAGATGTTCGTCTCCAATTTCTTCGAAATCAAAGTCTGACAAGCTTTTACTTACTTTTTGGTTACTCAAATAATCTGTTCTCATAGCTGATGCGACGCCAATTGGTTATGGTGCGTCTTGTCTCAAAGATACAAATTGTTTAAGTATTTCCTAAAATCAATAAACAAAATGATTTTAAAGGCCTATTAATGTGGAAGTTTTGGTCTTAATATACCATAAATAAAGGTCCCTAAAGTTGCAAAGGCCAAAACTAGAATAAGTGGTAGAAAACCAGCCCCGATTAAGGTAAAGATTGGTCCGGGACATGCTCCGGCAAGTCCCCATCCTAAACCGAATAGGATACCTCCAAACAAATAGTTTTTCCATCCTTTTGCTTTTGGTGGAATGATAATTTCTTCTCCAGAAAAGGATTTAAGTTTTAGACGTTTGATAAGTTGAATTCCGATGACTCCTGTAGCGAGTGCAGAACCTATAATACCGTACATGTGGAATGAATCAAACTGAAACATTTCAAAAATTCTAAACCAAGAAGCCGCTTCTGATTTGAACATAATAATTCCAAAGACGATACCTGTAATTAAATACTTAAGTGTTTTCATGATAATGCGTTTTTAGAATAATATTGGAAAAAGTACATGAACCATAAAGAGACCTCCGATGAAGAAACCGATCACCGCAATGAGTGAAGGAAGTTGAAGGTCGCTCAATCCAGAGATCGCGTGGCCTGAAGTGCATCCTCCTGCATATCTAGAACCAAATCCAACCAGAAAACCTCCGATGGCGAGTAATAACCAAGTGTAGGGCTCGCTAAGTGAATCTATACTGAAAAGTTGTTCTGGGAGGTAGGCGGCTCCACCGTCTGTAAAACCATACTGGTTTAGCTTTTCGATCGTACCCTCTGTAATTGCTACCGTTGTGTCGGTGCTTAGAAATTCAGCGGCCACGAAACCCCCTAATATTGCCCCAAGAGCAAACACTAAATTCCAACGTTGGGCTTTCCAATCGAAGCGAAAGAAGTCACAAGCTTTGTCTCCACTTAAAGCGGCGCACATGATGCGCAAATTTCCAGACATACCGAAGTTTCTTCCTGAGAAGATTAGGAAAAACATTACGACAGCGATGAGTGGGCCAGAAACATACCATGGCCAGGGTTGCATTATAATTTCCATAGGATCATTTTTTCATGCTTCAAAAATAAAACACCCACAGTGTAAGTGGGTGTAATCTAGGTTACATATGTAAAAATTATACGTCTTCTCCTTTTAGCATTTTATTCCAATACAGATGGGGAAGTCCGAATTTTTTCAACATCCATAGTCTCCAATGCTCCTTAGATGAGTCGAATACGAGCATTTGTTTGAGTTTTGGATCTGGTGTAAAATTGTTATCGTAATCAAATTCTGCAAGTACCATTTTACCATAGCCGGTTACTAGCGGACAAGATGAGTAGCCATTATAAGATTTAGAGCCGATTATATTTGATTTGATTAAACGCAAGATGTTGTCTAAAACTACTGGGACTTGCTTGCGAATTGCAGCTCCTGTTTTTGCCGTCGGTAAACCGGCTACATCACCTAGTCCAAATACGTTAGCATACTTGGTGTGTTGCAGGGTGTGCTTATCAACGCTTAACCAGCCCCCATCATTTGCTAGCGGCGATTCTCTAATAAATTTTGGTGCTGCTTGAGGTGGAGCAATGTGGAGAAAGTCGAATGGTACCGCAATTCTACCATCTTCAGTTTTTGTTGCGCCGAATACATTACCCGTGCCGAAAGAGCTTCCTTCTTTTTGAACAAAACAAGCGTGGTCTTCTGGAGTCTTATCAAGGAAATAAACGATTTTTTTCTTTGAATCGATTTCTACGGGCGTATTGTACGGATGAAACTTAATATTGTATTTGCCAATGACCTTCATTAAAGTTTCTCTAATTACGGGTACACCAAAAATTACGGTACCTGGCGAGGCAAACATTACATTAGATTTTTTAGATAGTCCTTGCTTTCTCAGATAATCTGCTGCGAGATACGCGATTTTCTGTGGAGCACCTCCACACTTTATAGGTGTTGCTGGTTGAGTAAAAATTGCGTTACCTCCCTTGAAATCTTGCAATAATTTCCAAGTGTGCTCTGGATCGGTATAGTTACTGCAAACAACTCCTTTGTCAAGGGCCTCTGGTAGACCTTTGATCATACTAGGTTCCATAACAAGCCCTGGAGCTACAATTAAGTAGTCATAGGAGATGTCACCACTTTCTTTCGTGCTCACAGCGTTGTTTTCAGGATCGAATGAAACCGCAAAGTCTTTTACCCACGAAATGCCTTTTGGTATTATCTCTGCCATAGGTTTAGCAGTTTTTTTATAATCAAAAGCTCCAGCACCAACTAAAGTCCACGCGGGTTGGTAATAGTGAGTGTCGGCAGGCTCAATGATAGCGATTGAAAGTGATGAATCTAATTTCTGTAAACGAGATGCTGCCATGATACCAGCAGTACCTCCACCAATAATTAGAACTTGATAAGAAGTTGACATAGTGTTTATCGTTTAGTTAAAGTTGAGATAAAAGCTAGTGATAAAATGAAAAACCCTGTGTAACTATAGTTACACAGGGTAATAAACTTGAGATTATTAGGCTTATTTCGAAGGCATCGTCGACGGACATACATAGTCAGTCAACTTTATTTCAGCTGCTTCAATAGCTTTAAATCCGCCTGTAATATCAACAAAATTATGGATCCCTCTGCTCTTTAAAATCGATCCTGCGATTACCGAACGGTATCCTCCAGCACAATGAACGAAGAACGACTTGTTTTCTGGAAATTCACCCAAGTGGTCGTTGAGGTAATCTAGTGGGGTATTCTTGGCACTAGGAATACGGTGTGCATAAAACTCTGTATCCTTTCGAACATCAAAAACTTCAGTGTCGTTAGATTCTAGTTTTGATTTTAAATTCTCAGCAGATATGGTATCAATGGTGTCGAATTCTTTACCGGCATTTTTCCAAGACTTGAAACTTCCTTCTAGGTACCCTAAGGTATTATCAAAACCTACACGTGCCAAACGAGTAATAGTCTCTTCTTCACGTCCCTCTGGTGTAACCAGTAATAAGGGTTGCTCGACATCAGCAATTAGCGCTCCTACCCATGGGGCAAAACTACCGTCTAAACCGATGAAAATAGAGCGTGGGATGTGTCCTTTTACGAAATCATCTTGATGACGAACATCTATAACAAGTGCTCCAGTTTGATTCGCAACATCCTCAAAAGCCTCAGGGCTAAGTGGTGTAGATGCTCTTTCTAATACCTCGTCAAAGTGATCGTATCCTTCTTTGTTCATCTTCACATTTAATGGGAAGTACTGGGGTGGAGGTAGAAGACCATCTGTAACTTCTTTTACAAACTCTTCCTTAGTCATGTCTGCACGAAGTGCATAATTCATTTTTTTCTGATTCCCTAAGGTGTCAACAGTTTCTTTCATCATGTTCTTACCACAAGCTGAACCGGCTCCGTGCCCAGGATAAACAGTGATTTCATCTGAAAGAGGCATGATCTTAGTTCTCAAACTATCAAAAAGTGTCTCAGCTAATTGTTCTTGCGTCATATCAGCTGCTTTTTGAGCTAGGTCAGGGCGTCCAACATCTCCTAGGAATAATGTGTCTCCACTAAAAATAGCATGATCTTTACCGTTTGCATCTCTTAGTAAATAGGTAGTAGACTCTATGGTATGACCAGGTGTGTGAAGTACGACGATAGTAACTTCTCCTAACTTGAATTCTTCACCATCTTTAGCGATAATGGCATCAAAACTAGGGTTGGCATTCGGTCCATAAATAATTGGTGCACCTGATTCTTTAGCTAAACTTAAATGTCCACTGACAAAATCTGCGTGAAAGTGAGTTTCAAAAATGTACTTGATTTTAGCATTAGCCTCTTTAGCCTTTTCTAGATAAGGTTTTACTTCTCTTAAAGGATCGATAATGGCTACCTCCCCTTGGCTTTCAATGTAGTAAGCTCCTTGAGCTAAACATCCGGTATAAAGTTGTTCTATTTTCATATCGAGTACTTTTAAGTAGGTCAAAGTTAACAGCAGTATTTTTAATGCAGCGTTACCTAAGTTACAAAAGTCTATTCTTTTGATTCTAAGGCTATTCTTCTAGAATACTCATCAATTTTATTCTCATCTCCTTTTATAAATAAAAAGGCGTCGTGTGCATTATCAAAGAAGGACTGTTTTCCTATGAGATCAACGATTTCACTTCTTTTTAAGATGTCTCTAATCGGCCCAATAGGTCCTGATATGGTAACCTTAATTCCTTTTTCTTCGAGTTGGCTGAAAAGTTGTCTCAACATGTGGGCGGCAGTGGAGTCGATATAATTAATCGCCTCTACTGATAAAACAATTCCCTTTAAATCACTGCCATGCGATTCTACTGCTTGAGTTAATTCAGCTTTGAAATAATCCTTATTTCCGAAATATAACTGACCATCGAATCGAAAGAAAAGTACTTCTGGGTCGATGCTAACCTCTTTGTCAAATCGTTTTATATTTCGATAATGGGTGGAATCTTTTATCCTTCCTAGAATCGCATAGTGAGGTTGTGAGGTTCTGTAAATCATTAGGCCTAGTGAGATTAGTGCCCCTAGGATGATACCTTCAGTAATACCAATAGTAAGCGTAGTTAGAAAAGTAATTACGAGTACAACAAATTCGTCCTTTCTTTTTCTGAAGAGTCGAATAGGGTAGGCAAAATCAATCAGCCCGAAAACTGCTACCATGATAATAGCGGCAAGTACCGTTTTAGGTAGATGATAAAAAAGTGGAGTTAAGAATAGTAGCGTTAACCCAACAATTATCGCACTAATGATCGAAGCAAGCGGTGTAGATGCACCAGCTTGGTCGTTTACTGCGGTTCTCGAGAATCCTCCAGTGACGGGGTATGATTGAAAAATTGACCCTACTACATTAGCCATTCCAATCGCTATAAGTTCTTGATTCGGTCTCACCTCTTGAAGTCCCTTACGTTCTTCGATTGCCTTTGCCACTGAAATGGCTTCCATAAATGCGATAAGGGCAAGGGTAACTGCTATAGGGGCTAGATCGTTAAAGCGATTCATGGATAATTCTGGTAGTCCAACCTTTGGTAAGCCTGAAGGAACCTCCTTAACGATATTAAGTCCATATTCGCTAAGGTTGAAAGCATAGGTGATTGCAATTCCTAGTATAGTTACCACTAAAGCTGCTGGAACCTTAGGGATCCATCTCTTAATTGCTTTAATAATTAGAATAGCTGTAACACCTAGGACGATAGCATAGATATTAATCTGATCGAGTACTTCAACGGTGTTCCTTAATAGAATGTGGATTTGATTACTGTTTTCTATAGGAGCTCCTAGCAAATGCTTTAATTGGCTAAGCCCGATAATTAAGGCAGCTGCAGAGGTAAACCCACTAATAACAGGTTTTGATAAGAAATTTACCAAGAATCCCATCTTAACGATACCCAATAAGAGCTGAATACTTCCCATGAAAAGGGCAAGGAAAATAGCCATTGAAGTGTATTCTTCAATGCCACTAAGTGAAAGTGCTCCTAAGCCTGCTGCTACCAGTAGTGAATCCATTGCCACAGGAGCTACGCTAAGCTGTCTAGATGTTCCGAGGAGTGCATAGATTATTTGTGGAATTAAGGATGCATATAAACCAAAAACCGGAGGCAGACCGGCGAGCATGGCGTAGGCCATTCCTTGCGGAATAAGCATGATTCCCACAGTTAATCCTGCCGATAGATCACCTGATAGATGTGCTTTTTCATAATTAGGCAACCATTGAAGGATTGGAATAAACTGAAGAATAGATTTCATTACTTAAAGATCAAGAAGTTCGATATGGTTTCGATGTAGCTTTATATGACCAAGATTCTCTAACTTTTTAAGTAATCTCGAGATTACCACTCGAGAACTATGAAGCTCATCTGCGATTTCTTTGTGAGTTTGGTGAATACTGTTTTCACCGTTGATTCGACCCTTTTCTTTGAGGTACTCAATGAGTCTCTCATCTAATCGTTCAAACGCTACTTTCTCAAGACTAGAAAGCATTTCCTCGAGACGATTTTGATAACTCGCAAATATGAAGCTTCTCCATCTGGGATATCTGCCTATCCACTCCTCTAATTTATGATTGGGAATCACAATTAGAAGCGTGTCAACTTCAGCTAATGCTTTAATAGTACTTCTTTTTTGTTCGGTACAACACGCCATTGACATTGAACAAGTATTACCTTCTTCGACATAATAAAGAAGAAGTTCCTCTCCATCGTCATACTCGCGTATTACCTTTATGGCTCCTGAGATTAAAAGGGGGATACTTTTAATATACTCTCCCGGTCTGATGATCTCGGTTCCTGCCTGTATTTGTCTATAGGTGCCCACTTGATTGATCTCTTGAAGTAGAGAAGCTTCGAAGAGTGTTCCATATACTGATTGAAGATCTGCAAGCATGTTATTTATTGAATAGGTGTTCTTCCAAAAATAGGCTAAAATTAAGAGTCGTTCAAAGGTAGCATTCGCGCATATTCTGATTAGTAACCTGTGTTACATTATCTTTAGACGTGCTATGAGAAAGAACAGACCAAAGGTTGCTTTAGTTTGGTTAAAACGCGATTTGCGTTGGGAGGATCACGCGCCGATTTCAGCGGCTGTTGAATCGGGCTATCCCATTATTTTATGGTATAATTTCGAACCTATACTGCTCGACGATAAGCACTATAGCCCGAGACACTGGCACTTTATTTCTGAAAGCCTGAACGACTTCGATAACTTCTTACGATCGATAAACACCTATGTATTGAGGATGTATGGATCAGTTTCAGAAAATTTCATCCGAATCAGTGAAACCTTTGAAATAATAAGTGTTTATAGTTATCGAGAAACGGGTTTAAAAATCACTTTCGATAGAGATAAACTATTCTCAAGAATACTCGCACAAAAGAATATCCCGTGGATAGAGTTTAATACTAATGGAGTAGAGCGTGGTCTCAAACACCGAATGGGATGGAGAGATCGTTGGGAGGCTTTTATGGAATCTTCTGTTTCGCATCCATCATGGTCGCAAAAGGCCGTTGTTAGTAGTTCAACACTTTCTCAAGTAGACAATAAAATGAACCACTTCGTATTGCCAGATGATCAGTCCATTGATCGGCAAAAGGGTGGAAGAAATTTGGGATTACGCTATTTGAAAAGCTTTTTAAACGATCGTTACAAAAACTATAATAGGCATATTTCTAAACCATTAGAATCCAGAATCAGCTGCAGTAGATTATCTCCTTATATCGCCCTTGGATGTTTATCTGTTAAAGAAGTATTTCAAGCTACGGCAGGGGAATATAAAAATGCAAAGCCGAAAAGATCGTTAGCATCATTTCGCTCAAGGCTCCGCTGGCAGGCTCATTTTATTCAAAAATTTGAGATGGAAGATCGCATGGAGTTCGAGCCGGTAAACCGAGGATATCTCACCCTTAATAAGCCAGTCAATGTGATTCTTCTTAAAGCCTGGGAGAAAGGGTTGACGGGGGTGCCGCTAGTTGATGCTGCAATGCGATGTCTCAACACAACGGGGTATCTGAATTTTAGAATGCGTGCACTTTTAGTTTCTTTTGCTACTCATCATCTGTGGTTACCTTGGCAGGCGATTAGCCCCCATCTAGCTCGACAGTTTTTAGATTTTGAACCTGGTATTCATTATCCACAACTACAGATGCAGGCGGGGGAAACAGGAATCAATCAAATTCGAATTTATAGTCCTATATCAAATAGTGTAAAGCACGATCCAAACGCCTCCTTTATACTTAAGTGGGTTCCTGAATTAACCAAGTTACCGCATACCTTAGTTCACAATCCTAACCAACTCACCCCGATGGATGAAATTTTCTACGACTTTAAAAAAGGAATAGATTACCCAAATCCAGTTGTTAATATAGATCAATCGAGGAAAGAAGCTGGCGAAAGGTTGTACCGTCTTCAGAACGAAATTGCTGTGATTTCTGATGCTAAACGAGTATTACATAAACATACTTTGCCGAATCGAGACGCTTTCAGCTAAAATTTCAGTTGATGGTTTTGATCCCATAATCCCCAATAGGCACCTACACTTCCTTCAGCACTTACCTTCCAAGATTCGTCAAAAGATGAGAAGTAAAACATGGGTATTTCATCTTTCTTTGACCAAGAAATTGCATCGATGAAGTATTTGAGCGCATTCTTATATCCCGGAACTGCTGCTCCGAGAGATTCACCTTGACTAGGCCATCCGGTTTCTGTAATAATGACTGGTTTACCCGCTGCTGCTCGCTGAGCTTGCTGGTACATTTGTTTCATATAGATTAGGGAATAATCTATACTACAACCTTCCCAGTAGGGATAGCAATTAGCTAGAATGACATCACAAGCCTCTGCTATTTTAGGATAGTCGGTAAATTCATAATAGGCATCTACATATCCAACGGGAATTTCTTTGATTTCCTTTTTCGCTCGTTCGATGTAGGTGATTAGCTTATCCTCTGAGAGTTCTTCGCGATACATCACTTCGTTGCCTACTGCAGCTATATCTACAAATCCTGAATTACATAAATCGATGAGCCCTTGTAGTTCCTCCTCATTTTTTTCAAGATCGTCCCCTAACCATGCACCAACAAGGGTCTTGAAACCATATTCTTTGGCTAGTTTAGGTATTGTTTCGTTCTGATCAGTACAAGAAAAGGTTCTGATCCATTTCGTGTAAGGTCTCAGTAATTCAAGTTTTCGACGTATTTGTTCTTCTGAAATTAGATCTCCTGGTTTTTGATCCCCTTCATAAGGGCTAAAACAAATACCATGCATTCCGGATTCTAAAATTTCACGGCTAGAGATAATTAGGTCTTCTTCTCGAAGTTCATTTACATCAACTCCTAAAAGGGATTGTATTTTATCAAATCTGTGTGACATAGCTTATGCTTTATTGTCTGCAAGTTGCTTTTTAATTTGTTCAGCTTTTTCCTCAGTGATATCGTAGTTTTTCATAATAAGGATGGCTCCAATGACTCCTGCAATGGGTAAAAGCGAATAAAACATTCGCATCCCTGTAATAGACGATTCAGTTACATTTTCAGCATCAAAGCCTACTATCGATAAAAAGAATCCTCCTAAAAGTGCAGCAATACCGAAGCCTAATTTTACCATCCACCAGTAAACAGCTCCTAGAACACCTTCTCTTCGCTTACCGGTATTTAGTTCATCAAGATCGCATACGTCTGCGGTCATACTCATCATGATGGTGAATAAACTTCCAATTCCAAAAGAATGAAAGGGGAGTGCGAAGAGGAATAAATAGGGTTTACCGGGCACGAATAAGAACCAGAACAGAATGTATCCGATAACCGATATGAGCTGAGAGACGATAAAGGCCTTTTTCTTTCCTAGCTTCTTTGACATTTTAGTGACGATAGGTATAACTAAGAATGTAGTTATCAGTGCGCCAACCGATCCATGCATGGCTGGCCAAGTACCTGCGCTTGCTGGGTCGCTGTTGAACAAGTAATGTACAATAATCAAAAAGGTATAAGCAGCGATTACATTGAATGAATTAAAAATCAAAAAGGTGGCAGACGCAATCTGTCTGAACTGCTTGATTTTAAAAGCTTCAAAGGCAGATGAGAAAATACCTCGGACGCTTTTGATAATATTCATCGCCTTGATGGGTTGAAAATCGGTTCTGTCTTGGGTAGAAGGTGACTTGATAAATAAGGCAGGAATGATCGCAAACAAGGTACAAGGAATCGCGACCCAAATAGATAACTCTCTAACACCTTGGTCAGCGCCTTCTGGGAACCAACTCGGATCATATAGGATCACCCAGAACCATGGAGCGATAACCCAAGCCCATTGCCCTATGAATTGTGAGATAGCCATGATTTGAGTTCTTTCGTGAAAGTCATCACTAATCTCATAGCCCATAGCTACATAGGGTACGCTGAAAATGGTTAGTCCTAGATAAAATACGAGTGACCAGGATAGAAAATAAATGAAGTTAAAAACGACGCCATCATCTTTTTGAAGTTGCCACATAAATATATAGGCTAATCCCATAATGAGGGCTCCGATGAGTACGTATAGTCTTCGACGACCCCATTTTGATCGGGTATTGTCTGAGATATACCCCATGATAGGGTCTGTGATTGCATCAAATATTCTAGGTACAAATTGGATGATACCCCATAAAAGGGCAGCAAATCCTAAATCCTGTACTAATACGATGATGAAAACACCCAAGGCTGCGGGGAACATCTGGTTGGCGAGCATTCCAAAGCCAAATGCGATTTTTTGTCCCATTGAAACGCTAGATGCTCCGTTTGAATTTTGATTACTCATATCGTTAATTGTTTGGTTTCTATCTGAAAGACTTAAAGGCTTTTTTTACGACCTTATAAGCTTCTTTTTGCTCTCGGTCTAAAGTAACGATTCCCCAATATTCTTCATTTGCAGTAGCATCGTAGGGGACTCCACTACTTCCCGGAGTCCATCCGCCTACATCTTGGGTTTCAGGAGAACCTGCCTTCCACCATCCGTCGGTAAATGAAAATACAATCGCACCTGTCGCCTTTGTGTTTGGGGTCAATACTTGATCTAAAATCGTTTGAGTAGCGTCTGCTTGTGCGGTCTCATTATAACCTAAAGCGTAGCCTTCATTTTCTATGGTCATATAACTGTCGGCACCAAGCTCTGAGAAATAAACTGGCTTAGAACTGACTTTAGAAAATTCTTCAAGTGCAGTGCCAGGTTGATCCCATCTGTAGACATTGAGGCCCCACAGGTCAATTTGATCTAATCTTTGAATAAGGTCTTCACTCGGAACTTCCCCATGTGCCGTAGCTACAGGATGTTTTGTGTCTATTTGTTGGATTGCGGCAGCAGATTCGTTGAGAACCGTGTACCAATAATCTACCGATCCGCCGAACCATTCAGGGTGATAGTTATATTCATTTCCAAGTTCCCATAGAAGAATTGCTGGGTGAGATTTAAACCTCTCTACATAATCTAGATAGGTTTCAGATTGGAGGTCATAAACGCCTCCTTGATTAAATCCGAAACTAATAATCACACGTAGCCCTGCATCGTATATTTGATCAAGTATTTCTCTTGACGCTATGGGTTCGTAGACTCTTAAAGTATTCACTCCTGCTGCCGTAATGAGTTTCAGATCATTTTCGATTTGTCCAAAACTTCTCATCGTCTGACCCTTTTCAACAGGGTGGTAACATATGCCTTTTATAAAGAATGGTCTATCGTTAATAGTGATCTGGTCATCTTTGACTTTGACGATGCTATTCTGCTCACCAATGAGGGAACAAGAATTAAAAAATAGCCCTGCGAATAACGATAGAATTATTGCTTTGAAATATCTAATCATAGCTCTCCTTTATTTTAAAACCGGTAGATGAACATCCTTATTTAATAACTCAGGTGTTCCGTTGTAAGACTTTGTGATAGGTTTACCATCGCGACTTAGACCGTCAAATACGCCTGAATCTACTAGCGGCCATAAGGTGTATTTCGCTTTTCCATCACGGGTGAATAATCCAAAGTGATTTTCAGAATCGTTGGGGTTAGCCGAGCTTTTCCAAGGTTCATCAAATGCCTCAAAATAGAAACAGCTAATACCTTCTGTGTCTGTCCATTCACGCATTCCTTTATAATACAGAGATTGTTTTAATTCGTCAGCTGCCTTCGAGCCATTTGGTCCATAGAATCCATCTGATTTACTGGCCCAACCAGTCTCACCAATATGTATAGGCTTGTCTACTCCAATAGATTTTAGATAATCGGACACTTGCTTATACTGCATCTTGCTATAATTCACTGCAGACTTCATCAGAAGGCTATTTACGTCATTGGTATCTTTATAGGTTTTTACTTCTTCTATATTCCAGAAAGAAGGATTGTAATGAGTATCATGAAACGGGTAGGTATGCATGGAAACGTAATCTACCGCTTTGGCAAGTTCCACCAAATCTTTATTGTGGTATTCTGATCCACCACCTCCCCATGAGGCGAAATTGTCAGAACTGGTGATCCAGAGCTTTTCTGGAAGACCTCCATTTGCTTTTAAGGTTTGTAGATAATTTACCCACCCAAGAATTACACCAGGTTTTACAAAATAAGAGGCTGCCCAATGAACCATCGCTTCGTTTCCTACTGCGATTACCTTTATGATATCGGGATAGGCACGAGTGAGTTCCACGGCACGCTCAATTTCTGTTTTGTTTGAGGCGTAGTCCTCTTTTTCATGGTTAGGACTGCTTGTCCATGCCCCTTCACAATCGATCCAGGCTCCGAGCATTACGTACATCTCAAAATTGGAGTCTTCTTTTTTCAACTCAGCAATAGCTTTCACTACGTTGGAAGCATGTGGAAGTTGTACGTTATAAGTTCGAACCATTTTGATTCCCATCGCTTGAAGGATTCTTAGGTCTTCTTTTAGTTGATCTAATGTTGGTTGAAATTCCCTACTTTCTTTCCTGTAGCCTCCAAAGGATATCGCTTGATATTCAGGATTTCCCAATAATTCTGAAGCAGTCTTGCTTTGCATAGTTGTCGATTTGATATTACATGAGAATAGCAACAACCCCAATAACAGATTGCAAAAAATATTTATAAATCTAATGCTTCTCGTTTTAAAGGGTTGTGTAATTATCCTTCTCATGGTTTTAGATGGTTACAATAAGTTGTTTGATGTTTCCTGAACGATTGAAAATAGCATCGCTGTATTCCTTAGTTAGCGTATTACCGTCAAGGGTTTCTGATCTTTGGTCTTTAAAAAGCACTGTAATTCTTGCACTCCCTTCTTGCTTGTAAATTACGGGTACTTGACATACGGTATAAGCCAGAGAACCTTTTGACAGCTCAATCGTTAATAAAGACTGGTCTAAATCGTAATATTCGAATAGCTCGTCGCTGTTCAAAAATTCAGATTTAGGAAGTATGGTTGGGTCAAAACTTAATACACCCTTCGATACACGAACGCCCAATTCTCCAAATCGACAAAGAATATCTTCTTTTACCTGTCCCGTCATCCCTGGTTGTTGCGCTCCTTTACCACCTGGTGTGTGTGAGTAGGGATCTGTAGGGAAGGCTCCATAGAGTTCAGGGGATTTGTGTACTCCAATACCTGCATTGATTTCAAAATAATGATCGAATAATTGACCAATAATTGCCTTAGGTGCGGATTGATCTACCGCCTTCTTAGTTGCCTCATAAGCAGCAAGTCTAAGTTTTGAAACCATGTGCCAATAGATAGATCCTAACCCTTCATAACCGAAGAACGTACCAGACCGACCTGTGAAGGCCTTATGATTGAATATTTGTTCGTATATCGCTTCTATTTTCGGCTGCTCCTTTAACACTAAATCTTGGTATTGAGCGGGCAGATTTGATAATGCTTCTCTTAGGAATCTGATATTTTTAAAGTTTCCATTGAAGTGATAACCGCCTTCACAATCTTTAAGTATAATATCTCTGTTACCTTCTAGCACAAGTTTACTTAGGAGTTCAGACTCTGAAATTTCAGCCGGGCTGATATTATTCTTTTCTAAGAATCGAGGTAAGGTTTTGTTCGGATAAAGCACATAGCTGTATTGATCCTCTCTAAAAAGTTTGCTCGCTTTGAGTGCATCGAGTACGGCTAGACTTGCCTCAGTATCGAGATACCCAGAACTTAAGACAGCTACCTGGCCTTCTAACATCTCGGGTAAGTAGCTAATGGCTACTCCCTCATTTTCGGTTACGGTCATTAAATTATAGGCGTGATATAATTGGTCTTCACGCTTGTTAGATTCTATAGAATATTCAAGGTGTTTTAAAGTAACCTCTATAAATGTTAGGAACTCGTCTGTTTTAAAGGTGGTCTTCTTTCCTGAGAAATCCTGATCATAGATGGTTTGTCTATAGTTACTAGCAGCTTCTCCTAATTCCGATAAAACCTGCATTCGCTGCTGGTCATTTATCGAACCTTTTAGAAGATGAGCTGAGCCTTCAAGTGTTTCATGAATTTGATCAAAACACTTCTTCAATTCTATCGAGATTTGAACTTCAGAAACAGCCGATTGATTAATTAACTCTTTAAAGAAAGCTAAGAATCTTCTGAGGTAATAAAGCGTAACCATAGAGACTCCGTTTCCAACTAGGGCGTTGTTCGCGTCGTTCCATTCGGGTCTTTGGGTATTCATCCAGATTCCACCTTCAGGAATGTAGTTGGATATCTTAGCTAAAACGGTTGCTAAAATCTTTTCAATAAAGTTTACTTGGTAAACCGACCCTTCTGGATTCGTGAGTAATGCTCCGTCGGCTCCGATTTGCTCCCTTCTCTTTTCAATAGCAGACTCTCTATTGTAGTCGTAATCGATGGTGTTTTTTGGGTCTTTTATAAGAGCTTCAAAGGGTTTTATACGGTAAGGGATATTGGCATAGACAAAAGAATCTTCTTTGAAGTATTCATCGAACTTCTCAGGGTAGTATTGCTGAATGAATTCTAAGAATTTTAGAAGGTATATAATCTGGTGATCCCCCCAATAGCCAATATATGACCACGGGTTATCTGGCTCGATGGTCTCCCATTCGAACCCGTCCTTGAATACGCGATAAGGGTTGTATCCATCAAATGATGAGGCGTTTAAAAACTTGAACATCATACCCTCGATAAAGGCTGGGTATGAATGAGCAAGGGCTTCCCAGTTTTGAAAGATGTCTCTCCAATTACCTTGATAATCTAGAATCTTAGATCCGTCATCTTCATTTCTAAGGTTGATTGAAAACTTGTTCCAAGGTCTACTCGGATCCCCGTGCCTTCTACTAAATTTTAGGGGAAGGTATTCGTTGCACAAGCGCTGAAAATCCTTGTGATTATCCTGCTTAGATAACGTCTTAATAGCAAACACATCGAACTGTTCAGGCAAGTTATTTAGTAAGGTTGTTTTTTCGCTGTAAACCTTACTGTTGGCCTGTTTGATATAATGAATAAAATCAGCCTTTTCTATCGCGTAGTTCTCATCGAAAATACCTCCACGCATCACGTTAAACATGGTGTTGGCAAAGTGCCTTGTGTTTCTCCTTTGATCTGCGGTTAATTGTAAGCCGTCACTGGCTCCTACCAAAGAAACTAGTCGGTCTGACCCAAGTTCAATGTCTTCCATTACTGATTTGCTAAGGATCTCAGGAGCATTGAGTTTTCTCCTTAGTTCAATGATGTCACTTACCGTTTTACTTAGATCAGCAACGATTATCCATTCTTTTTCAGTTTCAGCAACTACTTCAAAAGATGCATTTATAAAATAGGCCCCACGCTCTGCTTTGATATCTGTTTCTTTCTTAACACCATTACCTTTTCTGAAGTGATTTAATTGCTTTGACGATAAGAGTATGGTTTTATTTTCTAACCCAAGGGAGAAAACCATGTTCGCTTTAAGGGCTTCGCTAGGTTCTGCCTTATCAGAAATAATAGCGCTCAAAGCATATATACCAATAGTGTCGGCCTCAAGTTCACACTTTTTATAAGCGTCAACTAGGTTGCTGCTGCTGCTTTGTAGTCCTTCAGGAACACCATAAGGTAGAAGGTTTTGTATCCCATCAAGTAGTTGAATGCTCTTGTTTAGTGAATTGGAATTTTTGATTTTAGAATTTCGAACGAAGCCGAATTTCTCACTAGACGACCACCCATAACTAAAAGTGATCCCAAGGTCAAGATTAATTTCCTCAAAGAGTACTTTATTACCATAGGCGTTCTTGTAAATGTTTCGCTCTACTTTATAAACTCCCTGGTAGTGCGATGAAAAGGGCTCCCATAAGAAAGTCTTTTCTTCTTGTTCTACGAGAATGATGGTTTTGCTACCCGTATGTTCATGAGCTTCGGTAATCTTGTCATCGGTGTAGTAGGGGAAAAGGGCATGGTCACTATTGATTCTTCCGGCAGATAACCCTCCAGTACTTGAAATGAACATCCAATGATCGGAGTAACTCACTATACTCATAAAAAACGGACGCATCTCATCGGTGTTCGAGATCTTAAAATATCGCTCTCCGTTTATTTCAACTTCTTCTCCTTTGATTGAATTGTGTTCTGTATTAAGAGGCTGACTGCCTAAATAGATGTTCTTTTCCACTGAATTCTTTTTCATTGCAACTTTCGTTATTTTAACTTCATTCTGTCCTCATTGAGGTAATATGTAGAGGGGTATGAATTTAGTATTAAATACGAGTATTTGGAAGAAATAAAACTATACAATAACTCTACAAGATTTAAGTATTATGGTTTTATAATTTTGATTTTCAGAATATTAAAAAAATAAACAAACTCTCTTTTCTCTACGTTTCGTTTTTACACCTCACACAAGAGTATTGTTCGCAAGAAAAGTATAAGACAAAAAAAGGGCCCCATTCGGGGCCCTTTAATCTATTATCGAAAGATTCGATTATAGGTTCACTCGTAATGAAGCATTCCAAGTTCTTCCGAATCCGAACCATACCGAGTTACGAACGTCAACTCCATTCCAAGTGGTAGCACCACCGTCAGCATGGATATTTGTATTAGACTCTGCAATGTAAACCGTATCAAATAGGTTGTTAATGTTTAGTCTGAAGCTTGCATTATTTCCGAATAAATCGAAACGTGCAGTTGCTCCAAAGTCAACTAAACCATAAGATGGTAATTGAACAGCACCTTTGTTGTTAGCGCTAGTGAATCCTGAATCAACGATACTGTAATCAGCATATAGACCATCTACAAAGCGGTAACCTAGATCAAAAGAGAAATTACCAGCTGTATATTGTGCCTCAGTATAGGTAGTAAACTGTGCAGCATCTCCAACCTTAGCATCTTTGATATAGATGGTACCTTCACCAACTAGGTTATTGTTATCGTCAAATACTTCTGAAGTAAAGTCTTTGGTGTATCTCCAGTTACCAGCAGAAAGCATTCCTTTAAAACGAAGTGCTGAAGAAGCATAGTAAGTTGCCTCTACTTCTAGACCTTCGTGTAATACGTCGATATCTTTGAACTGAGCTGTACCATCGATACCACCGTCAAGAGTAAATCCTTGTGATGCGAATCTGTTACCCCAAGTAGTTGAGTAAAGGTTTACATTCGCTTTAAAGTTGGATGAAGTGTACCCGTATCCTAACTCAAATGAAGTAATTTCTTCGTTCTGTAAATCAGGATTAATGTCGTTGGCGAACCCTGGGAATACTGCATCGAAAAGAGGTTGACGACTAATGTATCCAGCATTGAAGAATGCATTGTTTTGCGCATCAAAGTTGAAGTTAGCCCCTCCTTTAACATATCCACCTGGTGAATTGTTCTTTGATGATTCAGGGTTACCCACTTGATCAAAGTAGTCGATTCTCTGATATTGCTGATTTGACATACCTGCCTGTAGAACAGCAGTGAACTCATCATTGTCATTGTACTCAACAAGACCATTTACACCTGCCCACTTTACTTTACCGATGTTGTAGTAATCGATTTTTGGTCCGCGAATACCCGTATTCTTGAATGGGCTGGCTTCTACTAGTGTTTCAATAATTTGACCTGCAGAGTTCTTGTTACCCATTGAAAGGTAACCGTCAAGTCCTAAAAGATCGTTTAGTACACGATAGTGATAACCAGTGTAGCTTCTTAAATCAACACCAATAGAGTAGTTAAATTTACCTGATTGAATATCTAAAGAAGAGATAGCACCCACCCAGTCATGCGAGTTCATAGATGCTCTACGAACCATTACGGCTCTGTTTGCGCCGAAATCATTGCTGCTATTTGCACCAATTCTACGACCATTAAATCTGCTTAAATTTCTAGCAGAGGTATCGAATAGATCAGTAGTTGCTCTGTTAGTTGCAACAATTGCATCGAAATTAATTGTTCCGTCAGGGAATCTAGATGCAACTCCTTTACCTTCTTCAAACTGCTCAGTTAAGTCTTGGTTGAAAGGATACATGTCAATATCTCTGTTGAAGTAATTGCTACCTCTAGGACCTGTTCCACCTCCACGACCAGCAGACGCATAAAGTGAAGTGTTTAATTGAATATTGTCAGCGATATCCCAATCCCAGTTTAGTGTCGCTAATGGCTTGTTATAGAAGTTACGACGAATGTTGTACTCTTCACCGTTCAATAAACCACCGTTTGTGTTCCAACGACGATCAATTCCTTCTTTGTGATCTGATCCGAAGTTTTGGTAGTCACGGATAGAAACCCAAGCAGATCTTTGGTGGTGCCATTGACCAGCACCTAAGATAGATAAGTTAAGAGCGTGATTAGAACCTTCTGGTGCATATCCTACTGCAGCAAAATAAGTCCATCCTTCACCTTTGGTTGAGTTTACGTATCCATCACCTTCCCAGTAAGAAAGTAATACAGATGTTGCCCATCCTTTATCGTTTTTACCCGTGTTGTAAGCAGCTGAAGTTTTAGTGTATCCATCGTTACCTAAAACTTGAGTGAATGAACCGCCTTGGGTCTTATCAGCTGTTTTAGTTAAAATAGAAACAGTACCACCCACTGAAGGAACAGCTAAACGAGAAGCACCAAGACCTCTTTGAATCTGAATACCAGAAGCAACATCAGTAAGACCTTGCCAGTTTGACCAGTAAACCCATCCGTTTTCCATATCGTTCACTGGCTGACCATTGATTAGGAATGATGTGTTTCTTTGATCGAATCCACGAAGGCTAATACGGCTATCCCCGTATCCACCACCTTGTTTTGTTGCATAAACACCTGGTGTTGTGTTCATGATTTCAGGAAACTCAAGGTTACCTACTTTTAAAGAGATGTCCTTGGCAGATACTGTAGTTACAGCAACTGGAGTAACACGCTCTTTTGCCACGTCAATAACTCTTGAAGAAACAACAACCTCTTCAAGTTCAGTCATTAACAATGAGTCAGTTTCTTGTTGTGCTTGTTGCGCTACCGCAAATGATGCAGTGAAGATCGCTAGCAACGAAAAGAATTTTTTCATGTTAGAAAAGTTTAGATTTAAGTTCACTTCGCGAAAATACTAAGTATTCTCACATGATTGTGTAAATTAAACTTTAAGATTTCTCTAACATTTGTAAGAAGCTCTGTTTTTAGTTTCAGAAACCTCTCGCAGGTATTGTAAATAGAGGCGTTAGTAAAAGTTGTTAGTAAGTCCTCTTTTGTTTAAAATTTAACAAAAAATTTTTAAACAAAATAAGAGTGATATGTTTATAACTTGCTGATTCTGACGTAATCAACCTCCATAGTAGCTTCCTTGAATTCGTCAGAGACCGATCCGCCAAGTGTGCCTCCCATTGCTAGATTTAGAAGTAAGTAGTGAGGATTGTCGTAGGGTCGTTTCTCGTCATTAGGTACGACATAGAACGGTTCATTATCGAATAAAAGGATGATTTCATTTGGGGTCCATTCAAGCGAATAGATATGGAAGTCGTCATAGGTATTTGGTATTTCTTTTGATTTACCCTCATCGAAGTATTGTTTGGTTTCTGTATGTCCCCAATGCAAGTGACCTTTTAATACATTTTTTTCCCAACCCGTTTGCTCCATGATATCTATTTCACCGCACATTGGCCAACCAGCATTGCCCTTTGTGTCACCGAAATAATTGCCTTTTTCATTAACGTTACTTCCCAACGTCCAGATAGCCGGCCAGGTTCCTTCCTCTTTCGGTAGTTTTGCCCTAACGTCAATTCGTCCATATTTAAAGTCGAATTTGGAGTTTAATCTAGCGGATACAAATTCCTTGGTATCTCCTTCGAACGTGTAGGGCTGCTTTATTGCTTTGATTTTTAACGTTCCTTCAGAAACGAAGGTTGTTTCTTCACTATTTATATAGTGTTGTAATTCGTTATTGTGCCATCCCCAACTATTTGGTGGTACTACCTGGTGGTGCCACTTGTTGGTATCTGGTCTTCCAGTGTAGTCGAATTCGTCCGCCCATATGATTTTACTTGAGTTATTATTGCAACTAACAACTAGGAGAAGTGTATATATGAGGATTAGTTTTTTCATAGAAATCGAATTTATAAAAAAAGCCGCAACGTGAGTTGCGGCTTTATATCGGATCATATAAAATCTTAGTTCTGATCAGAGATGTTTGGGTTAAAGAGAATCTCAGACTGAGGAATCTCATAAGTCAAACGATCGTCATTGTGGTTGAATGATTCACCAGCGTAGTCAAGCCAGTTTGCACCACGGGTTTTAGTCATTCTACGACGCTTCATAAGGAAGTATGCTTTTCCTTCAGCGAATAGCTCTAAACGAGTTTGTAGAACGATCTCGTCGATAAGATCTTGACCACTTAGCGCGTCAATGTATGAACTATCAGCTACACGCTCATCGAGAAGTGCTTTTAAGCTTGCTTTAGCAGCAGCTTCATTACCGTTTTCAGCAGCAGCTTCAGCGTGAAGTAAATACATTTCTGATACTCGCATGAAGTGAGCATCTGAATCTACATTCAATTGAGGTCCTGAGAACCCTCTGAATCCTGCTTCTTGAGCACCTTTCCAGTAGAATTTACCAGCAGGAATTAATAGACCGAATGGGAATTGGTTTTGACGAATGTCGTCAGCTCTCATTTGGCTGAAAAGATTTGCGTCCATTCCTTTGTAATTACCAACTGCAGCGTAGCTGTAGCTATAGTAATCCATCCATCCCCACCAAGTACCTAATGAGTATAACTCATTCTGAGCGGTGATGTCAATACCCCAAATAATACCTGGGTGGCTATTCACATCGTTAAATCCACCTACATTATCACCTTCTCCCATAACTGCAACTTCATTTGCTGTCATGATTGGGTAGCCAGCAGTAACGACTTTTTGAGCGTATTCTTCGGTTTTAGTCCAGTCATTTAGTGCTCCGTAAGTATAGGCTAATAAACCACGAACGATGTCTTGGTTCATTTCGATTTTGTTAGATCTAACGAATCCTTCAAGAAGTGTTTCAGCAGCTAAAAAATCTGAAAGCGCTTGGTTGAATAATTCCTGAACAGAGCTCTTAGGTTGCTCTAACTGATCTGCACTAGTATAAATTGGTGCTGCTGGAGCAGAAAGATTAGAGATATCATCAGAGAATAAATTAACTATCCAATAATATGCGAAACCTCTTAATGCACGTGCTTGACCCATGGTGTGTTTTTGTACATCAGTGGTAAGTTCTGCTGCATCTCCACCTAAACCATCAATTACAAGGTTAGATAGGTTGATTACGCGATAAAGGAATCTCCAAGGAATATAGTTATAGTTGCTGTCAGGGTCAACAGTAGCTGTGAGCTCTGAGATTTGAGTTTGACGATTATAACTTTTACCCAAGTGAGCCATATCTCCTGAGAGAATGTCTAATTGGATATCTTGAGTTTTGATACCGTAGTCTTCTTGACCACCTACACCACCTGAACCAATTCGGTAAAGATTTTCGTAGATACCGAGTAGGGTACCTGCAGCAGCATCAGGGTTTACTGCAACAGCTTCTGAAACCTGCTCCTGCGATAAAGATGCAGTAGGGTAAGTTTCTAGGAAGTCTTCTTCACATGAAACAGCCAGAATGGCAATCCCGATAAGGCTTAGTATTTTAAAATTTTTCATGGCTATTAGATTTTAACGTTTAGTCCAAAAACGAGTGTTGAAAGTGGGTTGTATCTGTAAATACTTGATCCACCTGAAATCGATGTTGCCGGATTAAATCCTTGTCTCTTACTAGCTAACCAAAGGTTATCACCAGTAACATATATATCAGCTTGTTGAACACCTAACTTACTCACGAAAGTTTTAGGTACGGTGTAACCAAGACGAACATTGTTCAGAGCAATGAAATCAGATTTAGTTAAGAAACGAGTTGAGGTTGCATTTTGCTGGATTTGGTAACGAGCATCTTGTCTTGGGATATCGGTTACGTCACCCGGCTTCGTCCAGCGATTACGCATATCGATGTGGAAGTTGTTAACCCCCGCATAGTTGTTAGCCATAAGACTAGCATAAGCACTATCATAAGCATATCCTCCTAATTGGTAGTTGAATAACGCACTTAGTGAGAATTGCTTGTATCGAGCATTAACTCTAAAGGCACCTCTTACGTCAGGAATGATAGTTTTATCAATAAACTTATCTGTAGCTTCAGCATAAACTTCTGTTAAGTCTTGAGCGACTACTGCGTCAGGGTTATCATTTAAATATTGAGTCAGTGAGTTGATAATCTCGTCACCATCAGTGAAGTCACCACTTCCATCTTTATCATCGAAGTTACGTTCCCACTGAGCAGCACCTGTATCGCTGTTTACACCAGCATAAACTGGAATATAGTAGTCATATAATGAACGACCAACTGTACGAGCATAACTACCAGAGATATCTAGTTTTTGTTGCTCTCCTGTTGCTGGGTCGATAGGCATCGCAGTAAGTTCGTTTGTAAACGTTTCACCGTTTAGTCCTAAACTTAAGCTGAAATCTTGCTTATTCACTAAATCAAAGTCAAGATCAAATTCAAGACCTTTGTTTACTAATTCACCATCATTTACTGTGATTAACGCATAACCTACTGAAGGCCCTACTCTACGATCAAAGAACATGTCTGTAGTCGTCTTCTGATATGCTTCGATAGATCCTGATACAAATCCACCAACTTCAAATTCGAAACCAGCGTTAAACTGATTTGAACTTTCCCAAGTTAGGTCTTTATTACCTTTTGTGCTAAATGCAAGAGAGATGTTATCAGCAAGGTTGTTAATCGAGAAAATGTTGTAACCTGGGTATAGACCTACACCTCCTGAGTTACCGATAACCCCGTAACTAGCTTTGAACTTTAAGAAGTCAAATACATTTGAATCTGACATAAAGTTCTCTTCGCTAAGTACCCAAGCACCACCAACCGAGTAGAAATTACCCCAACGATTATTGATGAATCTTGAAGATCCGTCACGGTTGAAAGATAAGGTTAAGAAATACTTGCGAGATAGATCAGCAGTTACGTTAGCAATATAGCTTTCTGTTGCTACTTCGTCAGTGTATCCGTTTCCTGGAGCATTAACAACACCATTAGCGATGTCTGTACCGAAAGGTAATACAAGCTTAGAACGCTGTGCAGATAAGTAATTGAAGTCATACTGCGTAGCAACGTGAGAAACGAATGCTGAAAGATCTAAATCTCCAAAAGTTTTGTTGTAACGAAGACCTGTTCTGATAGTGTAGTTCTTAGTTTCAGAACGAGCACGTGTAATGACACCACCTTGACCTTTTGCAGGGCTGTAGAATGGTTCGTTTAGATCGATATCGTCACTCATAAAATACTGATAAGCGAAGTTATTCTCTAGAGTAAGACCTTCAGCTAATTGAATGCGAGTATCGTTGTTGAAGTTAACCGAATTGTTACGACTTCTATTAATGTTAATCTGAGAATCAGCAACACCGTTTGTTGCGAATCCAAAACCACGACCGTCTTCTAGACCATAGTCAAAAAGGAATCCACCATATACAGGATCTGGAATTTTATTTCCATCTGTATCACGACGATATAGTGGGTAGATTGGTGGTAAGTTATCAATCCACCAGAACTGGCTTGAAGATGAAGAACTCTGACCGTTTTGGTTACTTTCACTTTGTGTGTAGTTCAGTGATGTGTTTACATCGATAAAGTCACCGATTTTGTGGGTTGCAGCTAGACGACCATTTAATCTTTGGTAGTCGGTATTTGCTGCATAACCTTTATCATCAATGAATCCGATAGAAGTGTAAACAGAAGAGTTTTCGTTAACATTGGAAACGGTTACGTTTACTTCGTTTCGATTTGCATCTTGAAATGCAAATTCTTCCCAGCTTTCTGGGGTATATCTTCTTGCCACTCCTGAACGAACTTGTCCAGTGGCAGGATCGATAAGGTTTGCCACGTTTATGTTTCCATCTTCTGTAGTTCCTACATTCCACATGTTGTAAATAGGAGAGATGTCTGAAACACCAGCATTACCTGGGAATTCGAAAAGATTAGCGTTGGCATACGCAACAGCTGCTGCTTGGTCACCTTCATTTTCAATTAAACCTCTTTGGTAAGTACCTTCCCATGCAATCCCGATATATTCTTCAGGAGAGCGAATGGTTTCGTAACGTCCGATACCTTGGTAGTTCGTCCCTGATTTAACTTGAACGTTAACACTGTTACCGTTGTCTTTACCTCTTTTCGTAGTAATAACGATTACCCCATTAGCACCACGCGCACCATAAAGCGAAGTTGCCGAAGCATCTTTAAGCACGGTAACAGACTTGATGTCATTAGGGTTGATGTCGTTTAAGCTTCCACCAAAAGGAGCGTCATCTACAATGTAAAGTGGAGCTTGGCTACCGTTTACCGAACCAAATCCACGAATACGAATCGTAGATACTGTGCCTGGTTGTCCAGAAGTGTTGAATACACTAACACCGGCTACCTCTCCGGCAAGTGCCTGAGATACGTTGGTGAATGATTTTTGAGAGATTTTCTCTCCTTCAACCACTTTCGCAGAACCAGCGAATGATTTTTTAGATACCTCACCAAAACCGGTTACAACCACCTCGTCAAGTTGGTTTGAAGGTTGAAGTGAAACATTGATGTTGCTTTGGTTACCCACGGTAACTTCCACAGTTTGATAACCGATGAAACTGAATTCTAGAACCGCGTTTGGTCCCACAGAAATCGAGTAGTTACCATCGAAATCGGTAGCAGTACCATTACTAGTACCTTTAACGATAACAGTTGCACCAGGAAGTGGAATTCCAGATTCATCTGTTACGCTACCTGAAACGGTCTGCTGTGCTACAGCTACTTGAACTGCGAGCAAACACACCAGTAGAAAGTTGATGTAATTTCTCATAACATTTGGTTTTACAATAATTGTTTACGTTTGAGTGAATTCACAAATTTACAATCTTCAATTGAATTTTTCCTTAAAAATATCTCGACAACCTTGTGCTAATTACGGTATTTGTCGATAAATCGACAATTTTATGTGAATATGATAATTATACGTTTAAGTTCGGCCTTGATTTTATGATTCTGTTAAGAAAATATAGGTGTCTTGAGCGAAGTATTTGAAATAAAAAAGCCGATTTCAACATTGAAATCGGCTTTTGTCTGTTTTGCGGTCTGGACGGGACTCGAACCCGCGACCCCCTGCGTGACAGGCAGGTATTCTAACCAACTGAACTACCAGACCAAAAATCTTTCGCTCTTAAAGCGGGGGCAAATATAATCTTTTTTAGACCTTGGCCAAAAAGGATCAAAAAAAAAGCGATTAAAAATCGCTCTCTTTTTCGAATGCTTTGTAAAGTGACTTATAATGCAGCGTCAATAGCCTCTGCGTAAACATTTTTAGGAGAAACTCCTACCTGACGATTGACGATTTCTCCGCCTTTAAAAACTAATACGGTAGGAATGTTTCTAACGCCGTATTTAGCTGCAAACTGTTGGTGGTTGTCAACATCGACTTTACCTACAACTGCTTTTCCTTCGTATTCAGTAGCGAGTTCATCAATGATGGGTCCTACCATACGACAGGGACCGCACCATGCTGCCCAAAAGTCAACAACTACTGGCTTGTCTGAATTGAGTACTACCTCTTCAAATGTTGCGTCTGTTATTTCTAGTGCCATAATCTTGAATTAAAATACAAATTTAGGGATTTAAAATGAGTTCAATTAGTATAGTTGATAGGGTATTTTTTGATCGTCTAGGAAGTGGAGTAATTCTTTGGTAATTGCCACTTTTTCCTTTCTGCTTTTTAAAGTGAGTTGAAATTCTTTATCGTGGAGCGTAATATTTACAGGTTTGTTTCCTTTGTAATCCGTAATTCTTTGTTTCAATAATTCAATAAACTCGTTGGTTACTTCTTCTGCCTTTAGATGAAGGTTGATTTTTTTAGATAGATTTTCCATCACATCTTGAAGTAGTCGTACTTCGTTAAATTGTAATCTCGGCTCTCCTTTTGTACTACCATCCCCAATAGGATAACCTTCTTTGACTAATAGACGGATGTATAAAAAGTTCGGTTCCTTAAAGAAGTGTTCGAATTTCAAAAATTCCTCTGAAAAAACTCTGAATTGATAAGACCCGCTATAATCTTCTAGAATAAAGGTTCCCCAACGTTTGCCGTTTTTAGAAATTCTTGCTTCTGCGGATGTTACAACACCACCAACAGTTACTTCGCGTCCGACAAAAGGGGTGAGATCTGTATTCAGACTTGCTAAATGATTTTTAGTAAAATGTTGTAGCGTTTTTTTGAAATCATCCAGCGGATGCCCAGTTAAATAAAGTCCAACAACCTCCTTCTCTTTTCTAAGAAGCTCCATAGTTGGCCACGGATCACAAGGTGGGATTTCTGGCTCACTAATTTGAGCGACGGGATCATCTGCAAATAGGCTCACCTGGGAGGCGTTTTCGTTTTCTTTAAAACGAGTGGCTGACTTTATGATCTTCTCCAAATAGTTGATTCCGTCATTAGATTCTTGAAAGTATTGACTTCTTAGTGCCCCGAAAGAATCAAAAGCGCCGGCGATAGCAAGATTCTCAAAGGTTCTTTTGTTCGCAGCTCTAAGATCTATTCGTTTGGCTAACTCGAATACGGAACTATAGGGTCCAGATTCTTTTCTTTCATCTACGATAGTATCCACGGCGCTTTTTCCTACGCCTTTAATAGCACCCATTCCGAAACGAATCGCGTTTTGTGCATTTACCCCAAACTTGTAGAAAGACTCATTGACATCAGGCCCTAGAACCTCGATTCCCATGCGCTTGGCCTCTTCCATAAATAGAGTAACCTGTTCTAACTGGTTCATGTTATTAGATAGCACAGCGGCCATATATTCTGAGGGGTAGTGAGCCTTCAGATAGGCTGTTTGGTAAGCGATGTAAGCGTAGCAAGTAGAGTGACTCTTATTGAATGCATAACTTGCGAATGCTTCCCAGTCTTTATAAATTTTTTCTAGCACCTCCTTAGGGTGTCCTTTAGAAATCCCTCCATTGATAAACTTTGGGCGCAGTTCGTCGATAAGATCTTTTTTCTTCTTACCCATCGCCTTTCTGAGAACGTCGGCTTCACCTTTGGTAAAACCTCCTAACTTCTGTGACAAAAGCATCACCTGCTCTTGATAAACTGTAATCCCATAGGTATTTTCTAAATACTCCTTCATTTCTGGAAGGTCGTAGGTGATAGGCTCTTTACCGTGTTTTCTAGCGATAAAGCTTGGGATATATTCAAGCGGGCCTGGGCGATAAAGAGCGTTCATGGCGATTAAGTCATCAAAGGTGCTCGGTTTTAGCTCTTTTAGATACTTCTGCATTCCGCGAGATTCGTATTGGAAAATTCCGATCGTTTCTCCTCTTTGAAAAAGCTCGTAAGTTTTTTCGTCTTCTAATGAAAATTCGTCAGGATTGAGTTGAACTCCGTTTCTTGCCCTTATGATCTTTAAAGTATCCTTAATTAAAGTCAGAGTTTTTAATCCTAAGAAGTCCATCTTCAATAGACCAGCACTCTCCACTACAGAATTGTCGAATTGGGTTACCCACATCTCTGCATCTTTAGCAGTAGCTACAGGTACAAAGTCGGTGATATCCCCAGGAGTGATAATAACACCACAGGCGTGAATTCCTGTATTTCGAACAGTTCCTTCCAATCTTTTCGCAACCTGAAGCGTGTTTCCAAGATGGTCCTTGCTCTGAGAAATTTGTTGAAGTTCTGCTATTTTTTGAGCTTCCTCACTGCGAAAATTCTGTTGAAGCGACTTTGAATCGAGTCCTAAAACCTTTGCTAGTTTGGTCATGTCAGGCAGAAGCTTAGCGAGTCGATCTGCTTCATTAAGCGGCAAATCAAGTACCCTAGCTGTGTCTCGAATCGAAGACTTACCTGCCATCGTACCATAGGTTATAATCTGAGCTACTTGATTAGATCCGTATTTTCCAATCACATAATCGATAACCTTTTGTCGCCCCTCATCGTCAAAGTCAATATCAATATCAGGCATAGACACTCGGTCTGGATTTAGGAAACGCTCAAAAAGGAGGTCGTATTTAATCGGATCAATATTGGTAATGCCTAGACAGTACGCCACTGCCGAGCCTGCTGCGGACCCTCTTCCGGGGCCCACCGAGACTCTCATTTCTCTCGCTTTTCTAATAAAGTCTTCGACAATTAAGAAGTATCCTGGATAACCCGACTGTTCAATGGTATTCAATTCGAAAAGTAAGCGCTCTTCGATTTCTGAAGTTACTTCTCCGTAACGTTCTTTTGCTCCTTCGAAGGTTAGATGTTTGAGGTAAGCGTTTTCTCCTCTTTTACCTCCGTCAACCTGATCTTCTGAAGATGTAAATTCTTGTGGAATATCGAATTCAGGAAGCAAGACCTCTCGATATAAGACGTAATTTTCTACTTTATCAAGTATGCGTGTGGTATTTTCAATGGCCTCCGGTAGATCAGCGAATAGTTTTTTCATTTCCTCGCTGTCTTTAAAATAGTACTCGCTGTTTGGGAGACCGTATCGATAACCTCTTCCTCTACCGATCGGAGTCTCCTTTAGTTCTCCTTCTTTCACGCAGAGGAGTATGTCTTGTAGTTCCTGATCTTCTTTTGATCGGTAAAAGTTATTATTCGTCGCAACTAAGTGGACACCATGTTTCTTAGCTAGTGCTACGATTTGAGGATTAACTCTATTTTCTTCTTCTTGATCGTGACGTTCGAGTTGTAAGAAAAAGTCATCGTCAAAACTTTCCTTAAACCATTCTAACGCTTCTTCAGCTTGTCTTTCGCCTATATTCAAGGCTTTGGCGGATACTTCACCTCTAGTACCACCCGATAAAATAATTAGCCCTTCTTTGTGTTCTACGAGTAGTTCTTTGTCAATTCGAGGGATGTAGTAAAAACCTTCAGTATATGCCTTAGAGCTAAGTTTAGTCAAGTTGTGATATCCTGTTTTGTTTTTGGCCAGTAGTACAACAGGGTAGCCCAGGTCTTTTAGCTCTTTATTATGTCTGTTTTCGACCATCGCCAGTTCACAACCGACAATTCCTTTAATGGGCTTTTCTGGATTAGACTTATTATGGGCAGCAACGGCACTAACAAAGCTGAAAGCTCCCATCATGTTGCCTGTATCGGTAAGGGCGACCCCTGGCATTTCTAATTCAGCGGCAGTCTCGACAAGCTCGGCAGGTTTCATAGTCGCTTGTAAAATAGAGAACTGTGAATGGCTGTGCAGGTGAGCAAAGGAGAGTTGATTAATCTCCTCAATGTTGATAGTTGTTTTCTTGGTTTCTGCAGACTCGAAATTTTGTGCGGCTAATTTTTCTGAAGCAGCCTTGAGGTTTTTATGCTTAAGGCCTATAGCCTGAATAGGATTGGGGTTAGTAACTTTGAAGTTTTGAAGAAGTTCTTCTGAAACTCCTAAGGATGCAGCGTCAAATTGACCGATTCGGATAAGTTCAAAAAAGCATCGTGCAGTTGCCTCTACATCTGCACTAGCGTTATGTGCTTCGGCAAATTCAGCTCTAAAAAGTTTACGGTGTAATTCTGAGAGGGTAGGTAATTTAAATCTTCCACCACGACCACCGGATAGTTGGCAAAAATTAGCAGTTTTTTCGGTGCAAGTATCAAGTACCTTTTTATCAAGAAGGGCTGTAGATACCCCAATGCGGTAGAATTCTGCCCCCATGATATTTAGGTCAAAATCAATATTTTGTCCTACCACGAAGTCGGTCTTAAGAACTACCTCTTCAAAAGCCTTAAGAACTCCATACAGTTCATGTCCCTCTTTTAAGGCGAGAGCAGTCGAGATGCCATGTACTCTTTCTGATTGAAAAGGGATATCAAAACCATCCGGTTTGATTAAGAAGTCTTTTTGATCAATTAGCTTTCCCTCATGATCGTGAAGTTGCCAAGATAATTGAACTGCTCTCGGCCAATTCTCTGAGTCACTAACCGGGGCTTTATAGTTTTTAGGCAGGCCGGTAGTCTCCGTATCAAAAATGAGGTATAACATCGAGTGAACTAACTTTTAGAACCCCTAAAAATAGCATAATAATGAGGCTTGGATAACTAAACATTTCGATTATCTTTGCACGACTTTTAAACAATGTATTAATA
>Ga0209654_1000312_pt1 | contig 50244 bp, 51 predicted proteins | sample SaaInl1SG_22_DNA_FD_184646 | JGI IMG/M metagenome (GOLD analysis project Ga0209654, IMG submission 184646) | Marine microbial communities from expanding oxygen minimum zones in the Saanich Inlet - ESP_161SG_22_DNA (SPAdes) (version 2) | ecosystem: Environmental > Aquatic > Marine > Intertidal... | reverse complement strand
TATAGACACCGCGCGCGGCGCTTATTTTGCCAATCCAGCCGACACCGAGGGACTGTTGGTGCGCAACCGCCCGGCGCAAGATAATGCAGCCCCCAGCGCCAATGCCGCCGCCGTCATGGCACTGGGTCAATTGGCGGCACTGACCGGTCAGCAAAGCTATCGCCAGCGCGCCGAGGCAGCTTTTGTTGCCCTGTCGGGCCTGCTAGCCAAGCAATATCCATCAATGACCAGCCTCTTGCTCGGCAAGCTGACGCTTGATCACAGTGTCAGTATTATCATCTTGGCCGGTGCCGCTGGCCGAGAGGACGCCGACTTTATCGCCCTCAAGCGCGCCGCCCAAGAGCACCGTATCTTTGCCAAATATGTCACTTGCCTGCACCCAGACCAGCGCTTGCCAGAAAGCCATCCGGCGCATGGCAAGACAGCCTTAGACGGTGCGCCGACGGCCTATGTTTGTCCCGGCACCACCTGCTTGGCGCCGATTCAATCAGCGGCAACCTTATCCGCAACCCTTGACGATTTGATAAAGCAAAGACAAAATTCACTTTCATAGCCGCGCGCGCTTCATGGTCGCCGGCAATCACAATTGGGGAACAAAATGACGCAAATAAACATTGCAACAAACGACGGAAGCTTCGACGCCTATCTGGCCCGGCCAGCTGACGGCACCACGCCGCGCGGCGGGGTGATTGTCATCCAAGAAATTTTCGGTGTGAACCAGAATATTCGCGACGTCGCCGACTGGCTGGCCAGCGAGGGCTATCTGGCCTTGGCGCCGGATCTCTTTTGGCGCATTGAGCCAAATGTTTCGCTGACCGATCAGACCGAAGCCGAATGGCAAAAGGCCTTTGCCTTAATGAATGCCTTTGACGGCGATCTCGGCGTCACCGACATTCAAGCGGCGATTGACAGTTTGCGAGCCGACGCTGGCTGCAATGGCAAAATCGGCACAGTCGGCTTTTGCCTCGGCGGCCGGATGGCCTATCTAGCCGCCACCCGTACCAATGCGGATGTCAATGTCGGCTATTACGGCGTCGGCATTCAAGACCTGTTGAGCGAGGCGGAAAATATATCTGCACCTTTAGCCCTGCATGTCGCGGGGCTCGATGCCTTTGTGCCAGCCGAGGCGCAAGCCGCCATTCATGCCGGGCTCGACCCGCATCCGCAAGTCACGGTTTATGATTATGCTGAACAAGACCATGCCTTTACCCGCAAGGGCGGCGAGCATTATGACGAAGCGGCAACGCAAACCGCCCACCAGCGCACGCTGGCGCTTTTTGCCGCCAATCTCGGTTAAGTAAGCCGCCGCCTAAGCCGCTTAAGTGTTCATCGAGTCAAAGAACTCTTCATTGGTTTTGGTGTTTTTCAGCTTATCAAGCAGGAATTCAATCGCATCGACCGAGCCCATTGGGTTGAGGATACGCCGCAGCACGTAGATTTTTGACAGCGTGTCTTTATCTGTCAGCAACTCTTCTTTGCGTGTGCCGGATTTCATAATATCAATAGCAGGGAAGACGCGCTTGTCGGCGACCTTGCGATCGAGCACCACTTCTGAGTTACCGGTACCTTTGAATTCTTCAAAGATAACTTCGTCCATGCGCGAGCCGGTTTCGATAAGCGCTGTTGAGATAATGGTCAGCGAACCGCCTTCTTCAATGTTGCGGGCAGCGCCGAAAAACCGTTTCGGCCGCTGCAGCGCATTGGCGTCCACACCACCGGTCAAAACCTTGCCGGAGCTCGGCACGACTGTGTTATAGGCCCGACCAAGGCGGGTGATACTGTCTAGCAAAATCACCACATCGCGACCATGCTCAACCAGGCGCTTGGCTTTTTCAATGACCATTTCAGCAACTTGTACGTGGCGCGTGGCTGGCTCATCAAAGGTTGACGACACCACTTCGCCCTGTACAGAGCGCTGCATATCGGTCACTTCTTCGGGTCGCTCATCAATCAGCAGCACAATCAAATAACATTCTGGGTGATTGGCGGCGATTGATTTAGCGATATTTTGCAACAATACGGTTTTACCGGTACGCGGCGGCGCCACAATCAGCGCCCGCTGCCCCTTACCAAAAGGCGCCACAATATCAATCACGCGCGACGACGAGTCTTTCACATTCGGATCGGTGACTTCCATGCGGAATGGGCTGTCAGGATAAAGCGGCGTTAAATTATCAAAGTGAACTTTTTGGCGGGCTTTTTCCGGATCTTCAAAGTTGATTTTATTCAGCTTGAGCAGTGCAAAATATCGCTCGCCATCTTTCGGGCTGCGAATTTCACCTTCCACTGTGTCGCCGGAACGCAGAGCAAAACGGCGGATTTGCGACGGGCTGACATAAATATCATCTGGCCCCGGCAAATAATTGGCGTCTGGCGAACGCAAGAAGCCAAAGCCGTCTTGCAACACTTCAACAACGCCCTCGCCGATAATCGTCGTGTCGTTTTCTGCCAAGCGTTTTAGAATAGCAAATAGCATATCCTGTTTCAGCATTGCCGAAGCGTTTTCAATATCGTGTTCTTCGGCAAAAGCCAAAAGTTCTGTCGGCGTACGCGCCTTGAGATCCTCAAGTTTGATCTGGTTCATGGGTGTTCCGTAAAATAGAGGCCAGCAATTTTTTGAAATAGCGCCAGCCTGATAAGGCTATCGTCAATAGCGGAGAGCCCTCATTATACCAAAATCAATAAAATAAACAAGCGCTGCTAAAACGGCTGAACAACCACCAAAATAACGATGAAAACCGTCAGAACTGGCGGAATTTCATTAATCATTCGATAAAACCGCGACGAGCGCGGCTGAGTGCCCGAGAGAAACTTCTTCCGCGATGAGGCCAAAAAGCCATGATAGCCGGTCAGAAATACCACAAAACATAATTTAACAATCAGCCAATATCCGGCGCCTTCCCAAAACCCTGGGCGCGATAACAATAGCAGCCCAAAAATCCATGTCGCAATCAAGGCTGGGTTCATAATAATCCGTAAAAGATTATGTTCCATTTTTTCAAATGTCTGATGCGGTTCACCCGCTTCCATAGCTTCCGCGTGATAGACAAACAGGCGCGGCAAATAATACATGCCAGCCATCCAAAACATCACAGAGATGATATGAAAAGCTTCCAGCCATTCTTGTAGGTCTAATAATATGGTCATTTTATTTTCCTTATTTTTTTAACCAGTTGAGCAACATGGTCGGGTGGTGTGTGCGGCACAATACCATGGCCAAGATTAAAAATAAAACGCCGACCAGCAAAGTCGTCAAAAATCTCATCAACGGCTCTATCCAAAGCATCGCCACCTTCAACCAAAACCAGCGGATCTAAATTGCCCTGCAGAATTATTTCTTCTGGCACTTGCGCCATAATCTCGCGCCGATTAGCGAATGTATCTAACCCCAGAGCCTGACATTTGGTGCGCGCAACATAGGCCCCCATGTCATAATCAGCAGCCCGCGGAAAACCAATCACCGGCTGGTGATGTCCGCGCGCCCGCAGGCCAGCAATAATTTCAGCTACCGGCTCAATACACCAACGCTCAAACTCGGCCCCGCGTAAGGAACCGGCCCAGCTCTCAAAAATCTGCACCACTTCCGCACCGGCTTCAATCTGTGCCGACAAATACTCAATCGTTGCCGCCACCAACAGGTCGATAATCGCTTGAAAATCATTCGGATTATTTAGTGCCAACTCGCGCGCCGGCGCTTGGTCTGGCGTCCCGCGACCAGCCACCATATAGGTCGCAACCGTCCATGGGGCACCGGCAAACCCAATCAATGTGGTCTCCGGAGGAAGGCTTTTTGATAGCCGCGCCACGGTTTGAGCAACCGGCGCCAAAGTCTGCATAATATCGCTACCGTCTAGGCCGTCAGCATTAACAATCGGCGTCAGCCGCGGGCCTTCCCCGGTCTCAAACCACAATTTCTGCCCGAGGGCTTGCGGGATGAGCAAAATATCAGCAAATAAAATTGACGCATCAAACCCATAACGGCGAATAGGTTGCAGCGTAACTTCCTCTGCTAGCTCTGGCGTGTAACAAAGATTGAGAAACCCGCCTGCTGTTTCACGCGTTGCACGATACTCTGGAAGATATCGACCCGCTTGGCGCATCAACCAAATTGGTGGCACATCGGGAACGTCTTGATGGGCAAAGAGCTGAAGCAGAGGTTTCATAAACATATTAAACTTTCACTGAACCATTCTATTTATATAGATAAATAATAGTAGTTGTTGTTGTGTCGCAAGCTTTCTGGGGATTATTCATTAGTCGGTGTTTTGCCCACAATCTTGGCCTGTGGATAGCTGGCTGTGAATAATGGGGAAAACAAAAATATTTCTGCATATTATAAACAGCACAGAAAAAAACCAGCGCGCATACTGACGCAAGCGCGCCTGTGAATAACGTTAATAAGAGGGATAAATAGCCCTTCAGCAGCGGCCGATATTTTATCCCCGCTATGACAAGGTGCTTGCGGCGAGTTAATAACCCGGTGCAAACCGGCGTATGGAAAAACACCGATTGTGAACAAAATAGCTTGGCTTGCTGCGGGGGGCGACTTATCCTCGCTATTAACATTATTCACATTGTCTGGAGCCGACGTGAGCGTCACTTATTTTCACCTACATATGATTTCTGACAGTACGGGTGAAACCGTCAACGCTTTGGCAAAGGCGGTTTGTGCGCAGTTTGTTGACGCGCAAGCGGTTGAACATTCCTATGGTTTGGTGCGCGGGCAAAAGGCGCTGACCCGCGCCATTGGCTCGGTCACCGAGAACCCCGGGCCGGTCATGTATTCTATCTTGGACGCTGACTTGCGCAAAAAACTGCAGCAGGCCTGCGACCAGCTTAACATTCCGTGCATGTCCGTGCTCGACCCTTTTGTTACCGCCTTGGGTGCCTATTTGAACGCTGAAATCAGCGGTAAACCGGGCGGCCAGCACGCTATGGACACTGATTATTTTCGCCGCATTGCGGCGCTTAATTATACCATTCAACACGATGATGGCCAAAGTCAGGGCGACCTCGACGATGCCGATATTATTTTGACTGGCGTTAGTCGCACGTCAAAAACCCCGACCTGTATGTATTTGGCCAATCGCGGCATTAAGGCCGCCAATGTGCCGCTGGTGCCAGGCATTGCGCCGCCGCAAGAATTGCTCGACGTGCGCCGCCCCTTGGTGGTTGGCTTGACCACCAGCACAGAGCGTTTGGTGCAAGTGCGCAAAAACCGCTTGATGAGTTTGAACGAAGACGCTGAGACGGAATATGTTGATCCAGATCTTATCAAAACCGAAACGGCTGACGCGCGGCGCTTGTTTGCGCGGCAAAAATGGCCGGTTCTCGACGTGACGCGGCGCTCCATTGAAGAGGTGGCCAGCGCCATTTTGAACCTCTACAATGATCATGAACCCGATCCTGAAATGCGTAAAAAGTAGACCATTATGAAGCTTTCCAAACCCCTTACACTGGCGTCTAAAAGCGTCGTGCGCGCCACTATTTTAACCGGCGCTGGCCTGCAATTTGATGTCGCGCCATCGGGGGTTGATGAAGATGCGCTAAAGCAAAAATACCAAGGCGACCCGGCCGGTCTGGCGATTGGTTTGGCTGAGGCCAAAGCCAGCGCCGTGTCGGTCGACGGGCTGGTTATTGGGGCCGATCAATTGCTGTTATGCGATGGTCGGCTGTTTGACAAGCCCGCATCATTAGATGAGGCGCGGCAGAACTTGCAATTTTTCCGTGGTAAAAAACACCAATTAATTGGCGGCGTTGTGGTTTTGGAAAATGGCCAAACCCTGTGGCAGCACAGCGAGAGCGTGACCCTCAGCGTGCGCGATTTTAGCGACGCTTTCCTGGATATTTATTTGGCAGAGGCTGGCGAGGCGGTGTTGGCTTCGGTTGGCTGTTATCAGCTTGAAGGCTTGGGCGCACATTTGTTTGATGCCATTGAGGGTGATTATTTTTCCACTCTCGGCTTGCCGCTTTTGCCCTTGCTGGGCGCCCTGCGGCAGCACGGCGGCCTAAGCCAATGAGTCAAGCCGACCCACAACAGCGCCGGCGGGCTGGCATTATTGGCTGGCCCGTCACCCATTCGCGATCGCCGCTCATCCACAATGGCTGGATCGAACAATTGGGCTTATCGGCACAATATGACCGCTGCCCAATATCGCCCGAGGCTGATTTTCGCGGCGCCCTTGAGGCCATGGCGCGGGTCGGTTTTGTCGGCGCCAATGTCACTATTCCGCACAAGGAAACCGCCTTTGCCGCAGTCGACCGGTGCGATGCAGCCGCCGCTAAATTGGGTGCGGTGAACACGCTATTGTTTGACGATGGCGAGATTATCGGCAGCAACACAGACGGCGCTGGTTTTATCGCCGCCCTCGATGAAGCGTCAGAAAATTGGCGCGGTAAACCGGCGACGGTATTGGGGGCTGGCGGCGCCACGCGGGCGATAATCGTCGCCCTTGCTGAAGCGGGCGCGCCGCACATCACCCTTGCCAATCGCACACGGGCGCGGGCCGAGCCCTTGGCGGCGCTTCTTGACGACAGCCCAACGCAATGCACCATTGTTGATTGGGCCCGGCGCCATGAGGGGCTGGCCGATTGCGGGCTTTTGGTCAATGCTACCAGCCTTGGCATGGGCGGCCATCCGCCGCTTGAGCTGTCGCTCGACGGCTTGGCCTCCGGAGCCATGGTCAGCGACATTGTGTACACGCCACTGCACACGCCGCTGCTGCAAATGGCGCGGGCTGGTAGATATATTGCCGTTGATGGTTTGGGCATGTTGATGAACCAAGCGGCGCTGTCGTTTGAAACATGGTTTGGCGTTAAGCCACCCGTCGACGCCGCCCTGCGGGCTCGCCTCATGGCTGATTTGGGAGAAACATAATGTTTTTAATTGGCTTAACCGGCTCAATCGGCATGGGCAAAACGCTAACCGCCAGCCTGTTCGAAGACGAGGGCGTGCCGCGCTATGACGCCGATGCGGCGGTTCATGCCCTGTATGAAAAAAACGGCGCCGCGGTGGAGCCAATTGGCGCCCTGTGCCCAGAGGCGATTGTTGATGGGTCGGTGGATCGGGCGATTTTGGGACAAGTGGTTTTGAAAGACGCGGAAAAATTAAAACAGCTGGAAGCCATTGTGCACCCGCTGGCTGGCGCGTCGCAAATGCACTTTCTGGAATCCGAGGTGCAAAAACAAACACCATTTGTCTTGCTCGATATTCCGCTCTTATTTGAAACTGGCGGCGAGGGTTTTGTCGATTGCACGGTTGTCGTTAGCGCGCCGGCCGACATACAAAAGGCCCGCGTTCTGGCCCGTCCGGGCATGAGCGAAGAACGCTTTAATGATATTCTCGCCAAACAAGTGCCCGACGCGGAAAAGCGCCAGCGCGCCGACTTTATTGTGGACAGCTCAATATCGGTGGAAGACGCGCGCCGGCAGGTGCGCGATATTATGAGCCAATTGCAGAGGCGCACCGGTCAGGCCTATGAGGCGCGCAAAGCCCGTTATCAAGCCCGGGCGAAAGGACAATAAAGTGCGTGAGATTGTTTTAGACACGGAAACCACCGGATTTGATCCGGCCAGCGGCGACCGCATTGTCGAAATTGGGTGCATCGAATTGATCAACCGATTGCCGACCGAAAACACCTATCACGTCTATATTAACCCAGACCGCGACATGCCGGCTTCGGCGGAAAAAGTCCACGGGCTGAGCGCCAAATTTCTTGCCGACAAGCCGCGTTTCGCCGAGATTGCCGACGATTTCTTGGCGTTTATCGGCAATGATCCGCTGGTCATTCATAACGCTAATTTTGATATGAAATTCCTCAATGCCGAATTGGAAAAAATCGGCAAGCCAACACTGCCCGACGCCCGCGCCGTCGATACATTGACCATGGCACGCAATAAATACCCCGGCGCACCGGCCAGTCTTGACGCGCTATGCCGCCGTTTTGGGGTCGATAATTCCGGCCGCGATTTGCACGGCGCGCTGATCGACAGCGAGCTTTTGGCGGGCGTTTATTTGGAGCTCACCGGCGGCCGGCAGTCAGGTTTGGTGTTCCAATCAGCCGGCAGCGAAGTGCGCCAAGCTGAAACTTCTGAAGCTAGCCAAGCGCTTTCGCCACGCCAACCGATGCGGCGGCGCCCGCAAGCGCTGGCGTCTCGTTTAAACGAAAAAGAAAAGCGCGCCCATATGGCGTTTTTACAAAGCTTGCCGCAGCGCGCCATTTGGCTCAAAGAAGATGGCCCAGAGGCCGATTAATTAATTTCTTTGTCGCCCGCTTTGTCATCTGAGGCCGCTGGCTGGTTTTCACCTTGGCGGTATAATTCCATGAAATCAATCGGGTCTAGCATAATCGGTGGGTAGCCACCGTCGCGCGTTGCGTCGGCTAATACACGGCGGGCAAAAGGGAAAAGCTGGCGCGGCGCCTCAATCAATAATATTGGGCGTACGTCATTTTCTGGAATATTCATCAGGCGGAAAACGCCGCAATAATCCAGCTCGGCGATAAACTGTACATTGTCATCTTCGACCTTGGCTTCTATTTTGAATTTGAGACTGACTTCATAATCTGTGTCAGAGAATTTGCGGGCCCCAACATTGGCGCTGACATTTACGCCCGGGCTATTGGCGGCGGCGAAATTTGGCGCGCCGGGATTTTCAAATGATAGGTCGCGCACATATTGCGCCAAAACCTGCATACCAACTTGCTGCGTGTTTTCGGTTGTTGCTTCGACATTCTCTGTTTTTTTATCAGTCATTGTTAACTCCTATAGATGCGTGTCGGTGGTGAGTAACGTAAGGCCATGCTCTTAACACTTGTTGAACGCGGGTGCAATTCATCGTCGCGGTTAATCATCATCATTAATTGTGTAGTCGCCCTCAATAATGCCGTCTTCTAGGTCCGTGACGTCGGCTGCCATATTATTGGCGGTCATGCCGAAGCCTGCAAATAGGGCGGGAACAAGCAAAACCAATACTGTTTCAAAAATCAGACTGCGGATTGGTTGGAGCAATAACATCAAGCCAATGGCATCTGTCAAAAACCCAGGAATAAGCAGCAATAGACCGGCCAATAGAATGACAATACCGTTACCAACCTCGGCCAAGGGGGCGCGACCCTCGGCTTGTGCGCGCTGAGCGCTGGCCAGCGTCGTCATGCCCTGCCGCCGCATGGTAGATAGGCCCAGCATGGCGCTGGCGACAATAAGTAGTATCGTTACCCCGGGGCCAATAATGCCGCCGACATAAATAAACAGGCTGATCTCAATAACCGGCAGAAGGATAAGGATAAAAAGGAAAAGGCCGCTCATAAGTCAGCTCCACTTGTGTGACTGCGTCACTGCGTAGCCTGGCGAGGCTTTGCAATCTCGGTTAAAACTCGTCATAGTATCGGACTAAGCAGAGCGAAAGACAAGTGAGGTGCACCATCGATCCGTTAAATTTAATTTTGCTAATTATCGTCATCTTCGTTGGCATTAAATTGCGCAGCGTTTTGGGCATGCGCAATGATGAAGATGCGGGCAAGTCGCGCCGCGGTGCCTATGGGCTGAACCGCGAGGCCTTGGGCAAGAAAAAACTGGCAGCAGCACTGGTTGAGAAAAAACCGGCACCTGATTTGCGCCTTGTCGAAACCGAGCCCGGTGAAGATTTGGTGCAAGACCCGAATGAGGGGCGTGGGCTGGCATTTTTTCAAGCGGCCGATCCCGCCTTTGACGCTGATCGCTTTGTCGATGGCGCGGCGCGTGCCTATGAAATGATCTTAACGGCCTTTGCCGCGGAGCGGCTAGAAGATGTGCGCGACTTTCTCGGCGCCGATGTATATGCCGGCTTTGCCGATGCGATAAGCGCCCGCCAAGCTGAGGGTCAGCAGCTGGAAACGCAAATCACCCGCCTCGACCGACCGGTGCTGGAAGACGCGCGCATTGAAAATGGCATTGTTCAACTCGATGTTCGCTATCGGGCCGAGCTGATTTCCTATCTGCACACGGGCGTCACCCGCGACGATGCTGAACCGGCAGCGAGTGTTGATTTATGGACCTTTGAGCGTCCACTGAAGAGTGCCAATCCGAATTGGCAATTGGTTGCGACCCAAGCAGGAGCGTAAGGAGCGTAAAATGTCACGCGGTAAGAGTGAAGACGGCGCCGATGCCGCGCTTTGGCAAAAAATAATCAGCCAAACAAGCCCGCTCGATAAGCGTCACAAAAGTCGGCAAATTGCCAGGGCGGCGAAACCAAGAGCCACCAAAAAGCGCACGGCCGGCCATTCAGAAAAGCCAATCCGGGCCACCGCATCGCGCCTCAATCAAGCCGCCAAGCCAAACGCCAAACCGGCTCCGGCGCTGCAGCCGGAAGTGACCATTGAACATAAAGCGCGCCGTCGACTTAGCCGGGGCCATCTAGAAATTGAGGCAAGGCTTGACTTACACGGCATGACAGCGGCGCAAGCCAAAGCGATTTTGACGCAATTTATTTATCACAGCGTTGGCCGTGGGCTGACTTGGGTGCTGGTGATTACAGGCAAAGGCGTCGCTGGTCAGGGGATTTTGCGCCGCGAATTACCGCTCTGGTGCGCCCAGCCGCCGCTGTCGCAAAACATTGTCTCTTTCGGCCCTGCCGCCCCCAGCCATGGCGGCGATGGTGCGTTTTATATGAGATTGCGCAAACAACGCGGCTAATGCTTTGAAATCGGCGCCGAATTTGATAGAAGGTGTGAAGCAAAGCGTATCACGTCCACAGGAGGAACCGGCACCATGTCCAAGCGAATAGCATCACGGGCGCGCCAAACAAAAGAAACGCAAATTTCGGTGAGCGTTGATCTTGATGGCACAGGCGAATATGACATTTCCACCGGCATCGGTTTTCTCGACCATATGCTGGAGCAATTATCGCGCCACTCTTTGATTGATTTGACAGTTAAAGCCTCCGGTGACTTGCATATTGATTTCCACCACACAACGGAAGACACAGGCATTGTTCTGGGCGAAGCAATATGCGAAGCGCTCGGCGATTTCAAAGGCTTGACGCGCTATGGCAGCGCCACCATACCGATGGATGAAACCTGCACTCGCGTGTCACTTGATGTGTCGCAGCGACCTTATTTGATTTGGAAAGTCAATTTCAGCAAGCCAAAATTGGGCGATATGGATACTGAATTATTCAAAGAATGGTTCCAAGCCTTCGCGCAAGCGGCCGGCATTACCCTGCATGTTGAAAATCTCTATGGCGAGAATAACCACCATATTATTGAAAGCTGTTTCAAGGCTTTGGCTCGTGCTCTGCGTCAGGCCATTGAAATTGACCCGCGCAAGGCAGACGCCATTCCATCAACCAAAGGTGTTTTGGGCAGCTAAGCCCGGAGAGTGCCATCGTGAGCATCGCAATTATTGATTATGGGTCGGGCAATTTGCGTTCGGCGGAAAAGGCTTTCGCGCGTGTCGCCGCCAGCCTCGCCGGTGATCGCAAAGTCACCGTCACCGCCGCCCCCGAAGAAGTGCTCAAGGCCGACCACATAGTGCTGCCCGGGGTTGGCGCTTTTGGCGATTGCGCCGAGGGCTTGCGGGCCATTGTCGGCATGGAAGAAGCCCTCAACCAGCGGGTGCGCCAACAAGCCTATCCGTTTCTCGGCATTTGCGTTGGCATGCAATTAATCTGCGCCACCGGCCATGAGCGCGGCACCCATCGCGGGTTTGGCTGGATTGATGGCGCGGTCGAACCACTCGACGTGCCAAGCACCCTCAAAGTGCCGCATATGGGGTGGAATGATTTGCACATCACCACTGACCATCCGGTGTTTGCCGGATTGCACGGGCAAGATGCCTATTTTGTGCATGGCTATGCGGCCCAGCCAGTGGCGCAGAATGTCATTGCTGCAACGACGGATTATGGCGGGCCAGTGGTCGCCGGTCTGGCTTGCGACACAATTTGTGGCACTCAGTTTCACCCCGAGAAAAGCCAACAGACGGGGCTGCACTTAATCGCCAATTTTCTGGAATGGAAACCATGATTTTATACCCTGCGATTGACCTCAAAAATGGCCAATGCGTGCGCCTTGAACAAGGCGACATGGATCGGGCGACGGTGTTTAATAATGAGCCAGCGGCGCAAGCGGCGCAGTTTGAGGCGCAAGGGTTTTCGCACTTACACATTATTGATCTCGATGGGGCTTTTGCTGGCGCCCCGGTTAATCGCGCCGCGGTCGAAGAAATTCTGGCGCATTGCAAGCTGACGATTCAATTGGGCGGCGGCATTCGCGACATGGCGACCATTGAAAATTGGCTGGCGGCTGGCGTTGATCGGGTGATTTTGGGTACGGCCGCCTTGCGCAATCCGCAATTAGTCTATGACGCCTGCAAAGCCTTTCCCGGCCATATTGCGGTCGGCGTCGATGCGCGCAAAGGTTTTGTCGCGGTTGAAGGCTGGGCCGAGGCGACAGAAATAAAGGCCGATGAGCTGACCCGCCAATTTGAAGATGCTGGCGTTGCGGCGGTGATTTATACCGACATTGACCGCGATGGCCTGCTCAAAGGGGTAAATATTGAGGCCACGGCAGCGCTGGCCCGTGGCACGTCAATACCCATTATCGCTTCCGGCGGCCTCGCCGGATTGGAGGATTTAGTCGGCTTGCAAAAAGTCGAGGGCGACGGTGTGGTCGGCGCCATTTCTGGCCGCGCGCTTTATGATGGGCGGCTTGATGCCGCCGCCGCTTTGGCCATGGATGGTGTCGTCTAATGTTAAAAGTGCGCATTATTCCCTGCCTCGACGTGCATGATGGGCGCGTCGTCAAAGGCGTGAATTTTGTCGATTTGATCGACGCTGGTGATCCGGTGGCAGCGGCGCGCGCCTATGATGCCGCCGGAGCCGACGAGCTGTGTTTTCTCGACATTAGCGCCAGCCACGAAAACCGCGACACCATCATTGGCGTGGTTCGCGAAACCGCTGAACATTGTTTCATGCCGGTCACCGTTGGCGGTGGCGTGCGCAGCGAAGCCGATGTTCGCAAATTGCTATTGGCCGGAGCCGATAAAGTATCGTTCAACACGACGGCTGTCCGTGACCCCGATGTCGTCGCCGCCTCAGCTGCCAAATTTGGTTCGCAATGTATTGTCGTGGCGATTGATGCCAAACAAACGGATGAGGGCCGCTGGGAAATTTTCACCCATGGCGGCCGCGAGGCAACCGGCCTTGAAGCCATCAGCTTTGCCCAAGACATGGCGGCCCGAGGCGCCGGAGAAATTTTGCTGACCTCAATGGATCGCGACGGCACTAAATCAGGTTTTGATTTGGAGCTGACGCGGCGGGTCGCCGATGCGGTGCCAATTCCGGTGATTGCCTCAGGCGGTGTTGGCTGTCTTGAGGATTTGGTCAATGGCGTGCGCCACGGACATGCCAGCGCTGTTTTGGCGGCGTCGATTTTTCATTTTGGAACTTATACAATCGCTGAGGCCAAACAGGCCATGGCACACGCGGGCTTGCCAGTTCGCCAATAAGCGGATACGGCTAGGGCTGAAAGGAATTCGTCGTGACCAAAACATCGCAACTTGATGACTTATTCGCAGATATTCTGGCCCGTCGCGGGGCCTCGCCAGACGAGAGCTATTCGGCGCAATTGCTCGCCGATTTGCCACGCGCGGCGCGCAAATTAGGCGAAGAAGCAATCGAGGCCCTAACCGCAGCGCTGAGCGAAGACGATGAGGCGCTGATTGGTGAGGCGGCGGATGTGCTATATCACCTTTTGGTTGTGTTGGCCGCGCGCGAGGTAACGCTGGATGCGGTCATGGACCAATTGGCGGCGCGCCGTGGTCGTTCGGGCCTGGCTGAAAAAGCCGCCCGCGGAAAAGAATAAGCGCGTGTTCGGGGCAAGCTCAAAAGACGTCTCACCTTATCGCTCGTTCACGGCTGCCGAATGGGGCCGCTTGCGCAAAGACGCTGAATTAATGTTAACCGAAGCCGAGCTTGAAAAATTGCGCGGCCGTGGCGAAACCGTTTCGCTCGACGAGGTTGAAGAAATTTACCTGCCACTGTCGCGGCTGTTGAACTTATATGTTGAAGCCTCGCAAGATTTATATGGCGCGACCAATGCATTTTTGGGCCGCGAAATAAAAGTGCCTTTCATTATTGGTGTTGCCGGTTCCGTGGCCGTGGGCAAAAGCACCACGTCGCGGATTTTGCGCGATATGTTGGCTCGCTGGCCGTCGCACCCCAAGGTTGAGCTCATCACCACAGATGGGTTTTTGTTTCCTAATGCGACCCTCGAAGAACGCGGCCTGATGCAGCGCAAGGGCTTTCCCGAAAGCTTTGACTTGCGCAATATGCGGCGGTTTTTATCGCAAGTGAAATCCGGCCAGCCAGAAGTCACGGCGCCGGTTTATTCGCATGAGGCTTATGATATTTTGCCCGATGAAGACATTGTCGTCACCCAACCTGATGTATTGATTGTTGAGGGGTTGAATGTTTTGCAGCCGGCCTCGCTGGCCAAAGAGGGCAATGAAATTCCCTTTGTTTCTGATTATTTCGACTTTTCAATTTATATTGATGCCGAGGTCGAGACCATTGAAGAATGGTATATCGAACGCTTCATGTCTTTGCGCCAAACCGCTTTTCGCGAGCCGGGTGCTTATTTTCGTCGCTATGCTGATCTCGACGATGAGGCGGCGCGGGCCACCGCACATGATATTTGGCGGCGCATTAATATGACCAATTTAATGGAAAATATTTTGCCAACCCGCGGCCGCGCCGATTTGATTTTGCACAAAAGCAGCAGCCATCAAATCGATCGGGTTTTACTGCGTAAAATCTAATTCTGAATAAAGTCTAAACCATGTTTAGCGAGCAGCGCCCGCACGTCAGATTGCGGTCGTGGACCAATATGACGGATCACCTCACTGGCCGCCAAATGGCCAATATGTGCGGCTTTTTCCGGGCTGACACCATTGTGCAAAGCGGCTAAAAAGCCAGCCGCATATTGGTCGCCGGCGCCGGTCAAATCGACAACATCGGAAACCCGCTCGGCGGCGACAAGCCGGGCCCCAGTGGCATCAATAATCAGCGCCCCCTCAGCCCCCAAGGTCACCGATAAAAGCACATCAGTGCCTTGCATTTTGGCCGCTAAACCGGCGGCATCGTTGCAGCCAAACAGCGCTTCAGCCTCAACCTTATTGGCCAGCACAATATCCACCTGCCCATCAAGCAGGGCGAGAAAATCAGCATGATGGCGCTCGACGCAAAACCCATCAGCCAGCGAAAACGCCACTTTGCCGCCCTGCGCGCGCACGCTTTGTGCGGCGCTCAAAAACCCGTCGCGGGCAGATGGGCTGTCCCACACATAGCCTTCGCTAAACAACAAGCCAGTGCGAGACAGCAACTCGCCGTCCATATCATCGCGCGCCGTCATCACAGAAGCGCCGAGCACTGTATGCATGGTGCGTTCGGCGTCGGGGGTGATGAGCACCAAACAATGCCCGGTCGGGTGCTGGCTGGCGTCGCATGGGGTAACCGGAAAGCTGACATTCAAGGCCTCAAATGCATCGCTAAATATTTGTCCCAGCGCGTCATCGCCGGTCTTGCCGAGAAACCCAGCTGATTGTCCAAGCGCTGCAATGCCCGCCACCGTATTGGCGGCCGAGCCCCCTGGGCGCTGGCTGTGCACCTCAACACCGGCTTGCAAGCGCACGGATTGCGCCGCATCAATCAGCGACATGGAGGCTTTGGCACTGCCCAATTCTTGTAATTGTTGGTCGCTGACATTGGCGAATAAATCGACAAGGGCGGCGCCCATTCCGGTAATCAATGTGGATGACATGGCGAATTCCTTTGGAGGTTAAATCTGGGTTTTGGCGCGGAAGCTGCATAGATCAGCCACCACGCATTCATAACATTTTGGTTTACGCGCGACACAAATATATCGGCCGTGCAAAATCAGCCAATGATGGGCATGCAGGCGATAGGGGTCAGGCACCCGCTTATCGAGTTTTTTCTCGACCTCTAAAACAGTTTTTCCCGGCGCCAAACCAGTGCGATTTCCTAGCCGAAAAACATGCGTGTCGACAGCAAATGTCGCTTCGCCAAATGCCTCATTCATCACCACATTGGCGGTCTTGCGGCCAACACCGGGCAAGCTCATCAGCGTCTCGCGATCGCGCGGCACCACGCCGTCAAATTGGTCACGCAAAATTTCCGACAGGGCGAGAACATTTTTCGCCTTATTGCGATACAGGCCGATGGTTTTAATTTCCTCGCGGATTTGGCTTTCGCCAAGCGCCGCCATTTTGCTCGCCGTATCGGCCTTTTTGAACAGGCTTTCCGTGGCCTTATTAACCCCTTTATCGGTCGCTTGCGCCGACAGGACGACAGCCACTAACAGTGTGAAATCATTAGTAAAATTGAGTTCGGTTTGGGGTTCGCTTGCGGTTTGGGAGAGCCGTTCAAAAAATTTGAGAATATCTGCCTTTTTCATGCCCCATCCTAAGCATCTGCGGCGCCTATGGCAACTCAGGGAATTTTGACTCGCCGCCTTGTTTTACCGGTTTTTAGGCCTATTTTCTCCTGATGATTACGGACACATATATTGACGCAGAAAATGCCGCGCCTTCGGCCGGGCTTTCTTTTGTCTTGCGGCCGAATGTGTCTTTGTCGGACCGTGGCTTTTCCATTTTGATTATTTGCTTCGCCGCCATTAGCTTGGTAGCGGGCGGCTTTTTTTGGGCGCTTGGCGCGTGGCCCGTGTTTGGCTTTTTCGGGCTTGATGTGATTTTGCTTTATGTGTTTTTCAAACTGAATTATCGCCATGCCAGACGGCACGAAAAAATTGAACTGAAAAATGATCGCCTGACGGTTACCCAAGTTAGCGCCACCGGCCAGGCGCGGTCATGGCATTTCAATCCCTATTGGGTGCGCCTGACGCTCGAGCGCGAGGGCGCAGCGGCCGATGAAATTGGCTCGCTGATTTTGTCGTCGCACGGCAAATATGTCTGCATTGGTGGGTTTTTGTCGCCTGACGAACGCGCCGGTTTAGCCGGACAATTGCGCAATGCGCTATCTAGCCACAAAGCACCGGAGACGGTGCATTAGCCTTAGCGGCAATGGGCGAACAATTAAGTGGCGAGAATTTCCTTGTGAACGACCGCGCCATTGGCGTCGAGCTGATAGCAATAAGGCTCTCCCGTGCCAATATTCACATCAATAATTTCTTCGCGGGTCAAGCCGTCAAGCTGCATCACCAAAGCGCGCAGCGAATTGCCATGGGCGGCGATAAGAATATTTTTCCCAGCTTTAATGTGCGGCATGATTTCAGCATTAAAATATGGCAAGACGCGCTCCGCCGTGTCCTTCAGGCTCTCGCCGCCGGGCGGTGGAATATCGAAAGAGCGGCGCCAAATATGAACCTGCTCCGCGCCCCATTTTTCGCGCGCGTCATCTTTGTTGAGGCCAGATAAATCGCCATAGTCGCGCTCGTTCAACGCCTCATGGCGGGTCACCGGCAGGTCGCCACGGTGCAATTCCTCCAACAGCAAGGCGCAGGTTTTTTGCGCTCGTTGCAAATTCGATGTATAGCCGAGGTCAAATTCAGCCTGCGCCGCCTTCAGGGCGCGGCCAGCGGCGCGCGCTTCTTCAACGCCCTTGGCTGTCAAATCTGGGTCACGCCAGCCGGTGAACAGGTTTTTTTCATTCCACTCACTTTGCCCATGGCGCACGAGAACGAGTTGGCTCATTTGATTTCCCCTTGAATATGGCGCGGCTATAGGCCGAGCACGTCTTGCATTGAATAGACGCCGGGTTTTTGCCCAGCCGCCCATTGCGCTGCTTTCAGCGCGCCACGGGCAAAAATATCGCGGTTTTCGGCGCGATGGGTCAGGCGAATTTGTTCGCCATCACCGGCAAAAATAACCTCGTGATCGCCGACCACACTGCCGCCACGCAGCGCACTAAAGCCAATCGCCCCAGCTTGCCGCGCGCCGGTCATGCCGTCGCGGCCAGATTGCATTTTATCGCTCAGGGCAATTTGCCGCCCGCCTGCGGCGGCTTCGCCCAATAGCAGGGCAGTGCCTGATGGCGCATCGACTTTATGGCGGTGGTGCATGTCGAAAATTTCAATATCCCAATCATCGCCCAATGCGCGAGCGGCTTGCGCCACCAACACCGCCAAAAGATTAACGCCAAGGCTCATATTGCCAGATTTGACAATTGTCGCATGGCGGCCAGCCGCGGCAATGGCGTCTTCCTGCGCCGCATCAAAGCCTGTGGTGCCGATAATGTGCACAATGCGCGCTTGCGCGGCGGCGGCGGCCAGCTCAACACTGGCTTCGGGGGCGGTAAAATCAATCACCGCATCGGCCTTGGCTAATAAGTCGAGATAATTATCGCTGGCCGTGATGCCAAGCGGCGCCATGCCGGCCAGCGTGCCCAAATCGGCGCCCACAGCGCTGCTTCCAGCCTGCTCCAAACCACCGACAAGGGTTAACCCGCTATCGGCCTGAATGAGTCTGATGAGGCTTTGCCCCATGCGACCCGCACATCCATTTACTACTAATCTCATGGCGCTAAATATAGCAGGGCGCTGGCCGCTTAGCTATTGGCTTTATTGCTTCTTGTGTCGAAATCTTTGACGTCAGGATAATTATTGTCGTCGAGGCTATCGGTAAAGGCGTCGAGCAAGGCCTGTTGTTTTTTGCTCAAGCCGCTCGGCACTTCAATGTCAATTTGCACATATAGATCGCCATGCGAACGCGAGCGTAACACTGGCATGCCTTTGCCGCGCAGGCGGAATTGTTGGCCAGACTGGGCACCGCTTGGAATATTTAGCTTCACCCGTTTGCCATTGAGCAATGGCACATTTAACGTGCCGCCGCGCGCCGCTAAGTCGAAGGCAATTGGAATGGCGCACATTAAATCAGCCCCGTCGCGCTGCAAATAAGCATGCGGGCGAACGCTAACAAAGACATATAAATCGCCCGGCGTTGCCCCGGGGCCGCCCGCATTGCCCTCGCCAGAAAGGCGAATACGCGTGCCGTCCTCGACACCGGCCGGCACGGATACGGTTAGATTGCGTTGCTGCTGAGTGGTGCCGCGACCGTTGCAATCGCCGCATGGGTTTTGCACAACTTGGCCGCGTCCTTGGCAATTATGGCAGGCCCGTTCGACCATAAAGAAGCCTTGTTGGGCCCGCACTTTGCCGTGGCCATTGCACACGCCACAAGTGGTGGGGGCGCTGCCATCGCGGGCGCCAGAGCCTTTGCATGTGTCGCAAGAACCGGCTCGCGTCAGATTGATTTGTTTTTCTGTGGCATTGAAGGCGTCTTCAAGCGTGATTTCAATTTCAATGCGTAAATCACCGCCACGACGCGCTTGCTGGCGTTGTTGCCGACGTTGGCCGCCGAAGAATTCTTCGAAAATATCGCCCATGCCGCCAAAATCGCCGAAACCGCCGCCAAAACCACCACCGCCACCATTGCTGCCCCGACCATTTTCAAAAGCAGCATGGCCATATTGGTCATAGGCGGCGCGGCTCTGGTCGTCTTTCAGCACTTCATAGGCTTCAGAGACCTCTTTGAACTTTTGTTCCGCTGCCGCATCACCTGGATTGACATCTGGGTGATATTTTTTGGCAAGCTTACGATAGGCCGATTTCAGCTCAGCCGCATTGGCCGAACGGTCAACGCCGAGCTGTTCATAAAAATCGGTTTTCGCCATGCGACGGCTCCTGTCTCAAACGGTCAGTGGGCTGTCGACTTACGAGGCCTTTTGATCGTCAGCGTCCTCATCGACAACTTCTTCATATTCAGCGTCGACAATATTATCATCGCCTTCACCTGCATCAGCAGCCGCAGCGGCTTCGCTGTTTGCTTGTTGGGCTTTGTAAATCGCTTCACCGATTTTCATCGCCGCCTGAGACAAGGCCTGCGCCTTTTCAGTAATGGCGTCATTGTCTTCACCCTCAAGGGCGGTTTTCAATTCGGCAATGGCAGCTTCCGCGGCTTCTTTGTCGGCGCCATCAATTAGCTCTTCATTTTCAGCGATTGATTTTTCCGTTCCATGAATAAGCCCTTCAGCATTATTGCGCGCTTCCACCGACTCGCGGCGCTCTTTATCGGCGGCTGCATTGGCTTCGGCGTCTTTGACCATTTGCTCAATGTCGTCGTCAGACAAGCCGCCAGAGGCTTCAATACGAATGGCTTGTTCTTTGCCTGTCGCCTTATCGGCGGCCGACACATTGACCAGACCATTGGCGTCAATGTCGAAAGTCACTTCGATTTGTGGCACGCCGCGTGGCGCTGGTGGAATGCCTTCAAGGTTGAATTGGCCGAGATTTTTATTATCCGCGGCCATTTCGCGTTCACCCTGACAGACAGAAATCGTCACCGCAGACTGATTGTCATCGGCGGTTGAGAAGACTTGTGATTTTTTCGTTGGAATGGTGGTGTTGCGGTCGATCAGGCGGGTAAACACGCCGCCCAATGTTTCAATGCCGAGCGATAGCGGGGTCACATCGAGCAGCAACACATCTTTCACATCGCCTTGCAACACACCAGCTTGAATGGCGGCGCCCATGGCCACCACTTCGTCTGGGTTCACACTCATATTTGGTTCTTTGCCGAACACATCTTTCACAAATTCGCGAATACGCGGCATGCGGGTTTGCCCGCCGACCAGCACCACTTCGTCAATTTCAGGCAATTTAATACCGGCATCTTTTAACGCGTCTTCGCATGGCTTGCGGGTGCGCTGTACCAGCTTGTCGACCAAGGCTTCAAAAGCCGAGCGGGTCAATTTCATATTCATGTGTTTTGGACCACTAGCATCCGCGGTGATGAACGGCAGGTTAATTTCCGTGGCACTCGATGATGACAGCTCAATTTTGGCTTTCTCAGCGGCTTCTTTCAGGCGCTGCAGGGCCAGCTTGTCGCCGGTCAAATCAACGCCATTTTCTTTTTTGAATTCGGCAGCCATATGCTCAACCAGCGCCATATCAAAATCTTCACCGCCGAGGAAAGTGTCACCATTGGTTGACTTCACTTCGAAAACACCATCGCCGATTTCGAGTATTGAAACGTCAAACGTGCCGCCACCCAAGTCATAAACAGCAATGGTTTGGCCGTCATTTTTATCCAGACCATAGGCCAAAGAGGCGGCTGTTGGCTCATTGATAATGCGCAGCACTTCGAGGCCGGCAATTTTGCCACCATCTTTTGTCGCTTGGCGCTGGGCGTCGTTAAAATAAGCAGGCACGGTAATCACCGCTTGGGTGACTTTCTCGCCGAGATAATCTTCAGCGGTCTCTTTCATTTTTTGCAGAATAAAGGCCGAGATTTGCGACGGCGAATAGGTTTCGTCATTGGCTTTCACCCATGCGTCACCGCCATCTGAAGCGACGATATTATACGGCACCATATCCATGTCTTTTTTGGTGGCTGGGTCGCTAAAGCGACGGCCGATGAGCCGTTTAATGGCAAATAATGTGTTTTCCGGATTGGTCACCGCCTGACGTTTGGCCGGTTGCCCAACCAGTTTTTCGCCATCGGCTGTGAATGCCACCATAGATGGCGTGGTGCGAGCGCCCTCGGCGTTTTCAATCACTTTGGGTGTGCTGCCATCCATAACGGCGACGCAACTATTTGTTGTACCCAAATCAATGCCAATTACTTTTCCCATTTTTTTCTCACTTTTCGTTTAATCTACAGGCGAACTCGCCAATTCATATCTGGGCTTTATATAGGTAGCTAGGCGCAGTGCTACAAGGGTTGAGTGCAAAAGGATGAGAAAAAAATGAGCCACAATATATTGGGGTCAGGAACGCATTATTACCCTGAATATTGGGGGTCGGCGGCGCAAAACCAAATTTTGCACGAAATCACCAACGCTTTGGCGGTGGCGCCGCTGTTTCAACCGCGTATGCCGCGCAGCAATCAGCCATGGTCGATCCGCATGAGCAATATGGGGTCGCTCGGCTGGGTATCGGATAAAAACGGCTATCGCTATCAGCCGCACCACCCGGAAACCATGGCGCCATGGCCGGCAATACCGCAAAGCCTGCATGATTTATGGGCGGCGGTCAGCGGCTGTTCGGCACCGCCTGAATGTTGTCTGATTAATTATTATGATAAGCCGCGTTCAAAAATGGGGCTGCACCAAGACCGCGATGAGGTGGCCTTTGAGGCGCCGGTGGTTTCTGTATCCCTCGGTGATAGTGCGGTGTTTCGCATGGGCGGGGCGCAGCGGCGCGGGCCGACGCAATCATTGAAACTCCACAGTGGCGATGTCTTTATTTTCGGCGGTCCGGCGCGGCTCAATTTTCATGGCCTTGACCGCCTCTTGCACGGCAGCAGCCAGCTTTTATCGCAGCATGATGCTTTCGCCGATGGTGGGCGCATTAATTTGACCCTGCGGCGGGTGTCGCCGATTTAATTTAATCTTTGGCAATGCCGACTTTGGCGGGGCGCAATAGGCGTTCAGCCATCATATAGCCGATTTCAATGACCTCAATAATTGTGCCAGCCGCTTGTCCCGTGCCTGGGGCTTCAAACATGGCTTCGTGCTGATTTGGGTCAAATTTTTCACCCATAGGGTTAATCGGCAGCACTTTATGGCGTTGCAAGCTGGCTTGCAGATCGCGCTCCGTGGCCTCCACGCCCTCGAGCATGGCTTTGGCGGCGTCTGGCAAGTCATCGGCGCCCAAGTCGGCCGCTGCTTTCAGTGCTCGTTGCATATTATCGGCAACGCTCAACATGTCGCGGGCAAAGCTCATGGCGCCAAATTTCAGCGCATCACCACGGTCGCGCTCAGCGCGGCGGCGGGTGTTTTCCAATTCGGCAAGCGTGCGTAGCAATTGGTCATTCAAAGTGGCGATTTGTTCTTCCGCCGTCGGCTCAGCGGGGGCCGCATCAACCGGTTCGGCCGCCGCTTCAGAAGCTGTCTCAGGAGCTGTTTCCGCTGCCACCTCTGAAGCAGGCTCGGAAGGCGCCTCGGCTGTCTGCTGCTGGGTTTCGGGTGTGTTTGGGTCGCTGGCCGGCGCGGCCTCGGCGGCTTCGGCAGAATTTTCATTTTCTTTGGTCATGAGGTTTTCCTAATCATCAATTTGCGGTGCGTCAAGCGAGCAATTTTGAAACCACTTGCGCGGTATGGTCGACCATTGGAATGAGGCGGGCGTAATTGGTGCGGGTTGGCGCAATCACGCCGAGCACGCCGACCACTTGTTGGTCGCTATCCTTATAGGGGCTGATAATCACCGATGAGCCCGACAGCGAAAACAGCGACGTTTCGGCGCCGATGAAAATCTTCACGCCATCACCTTCTTCGGCTTGCGACAGCAGGCTGATCATTTCCTTTTTGCGGTCAAGATCTTCAAATAAAAGTCGGATACGCTCTAAATCTTCCATGGCGTTGAGGTTGTCGAGCAAATGGCTATGGCCGCGCACAAGCAGGTTTTTGCCAAGTATTTCATTGCTTTGGCTCATGGGCGATGGGCCGCCACCGCCCCATTGCGCGAGGCCCGTTTCGACCAATTGCGCGGTTAACTTGCCCAATTCATTTTCCAGCGTCGCCATTTGCCGTTGCGTGTCGCGGCGCAATTCGCCCAATGACCGGCCCTTTAATTGCCCATTGAGATAATTGCTGGCCTCGGTCAAGGCGCTGGCGACCAGCCCCGGCGGGCGTTCAATCAAACGGTTTTCCACATGATTGGATTGGTCGACCAGAATGACCAGAATTTTATCATCGGCAATGGGCACAAATTCGACATGTTTAATGGCGCCGGCATTATTCGGTGCCAATACAAGGCTGGCGCATTGACTAAGCCCCGACAGGCCATCGACGGCTTGGTGCAAAATATCTTCGAAACTGTGTGTGCCATCTATCTTCGGGGCAATCGCCTCGCGCTCACTATCATTTAATTCGCCGACTTGCAGCAGGCCATCAATAAAAATTCGCAAGCCGGTTTGGGTTGGCATGCGGCCGGCCGAAACATGCGGCGCATAAAGCAGGCCATGCACTTCCAGTTCGGCCATGGTGGCGCGAATGGAGGCTGGCGATAAATGTGTGCGCAGGCTTTGCGACAGGCTTTGCGAACCAATTGGCGCGCCAGTCTCCAAATAGCTCTCGACGACATGGCGAAAAATATGCCGCGCCCGCTCGGTTAAATGTGTCAGCTCACTCATGCTGTCTATTTAGGCATTGGCGCTGGCATTTCCCAGCCCCTAAAGCAAAGAAATGCACATTTCGTCGATTAGCGTCAGGCTGGTCTTGTTTGGCGGCCCGCATTTGGCTACACAGAAGCTACAACTTCACCCCGTCGCAAGGTTAGGAAACGTCATGACTGTCACCCGCCCATCAGGCCGCTCGGCCAATCAGCTTCGCAGCATATCAATTGAAACCAATGTCTCCAAACATGCCGAAGGGTCATGTCTGATTAAATTTGGCGACACGCATGTGTTGTGCACGGCCAGTCTTGAAGAGCGTGTGCCACCATGGTTGCGCGGCAAAGGCGAAGGCTGGGTGACGGCCGAATATGGCATGTTGCCGCGTTCGACCGGCGAGCGTATGCGCCGTGAAGCCAATGCTGGCAAGCAGTCGGGCCGGACGCAGGAAATTCAGCGTCTGATCGGTCGGTCATTGCGCGCCGTTGTCGATATGAAAAAACTTGGCGAGAACCAAATTAGCCTTGATTGCGATGTTATTCAGGCCGATGGCGGCACCCGCACCGCCTCCATTACCGGCGCCTGGGTGGCGCTTTATCAATGTGTCGCCATGATGCAAGAAAAAGGCAAAGTCGGCCCCGGCGTTATTTCCGATCATGTGGCCGCTCTATCTTGCGGCATTTATCAGGGCCTGCCTGTCGCCGACCTTGATTATGACGAAGACAGTGTCGCCGATACAGACGGCAATTTTGTCATGACTGGCAGCGGCTCAATCGTCGAAATTCAAGCCACCGCCGAAGGTGCAGCTTTTGGCGAAGATGAATTTGCCGCTTTGATGCGTTTGGCCAAAGACGGCATTGCCGAACTTGTCGCGCTACAAAAACAAGCGGTTGGCGCCTAATGGCAGCGCGCAAATTCACTGATCGCAAATTGGTTATTGCCTCGCATAATAAAGGCAAGCTGGTTGAGATTGCTGATTTGCTGGCGGCTTTTGAGGTTGAGACGCTGGGCGCCGACGCCCTCGGCCTGCCTGAGCCAGAAGAAACCGGCAGCAGCTTTATCGCCAATGCTGAACTCAAGGCGCTGGCCTCGGCCACCGCTTCGGGCTTGCCGGCTTTGGCCGATGATAGCGGGTTGGCGGTTGATGGGCTGGATGGCGCGCCGGGCATATACTCGGCCCGCTGGGCGCAGACGGCCAGCGGCGAACGCGATTTTCAATTCGCCATGCATAAAGTGCATATGGCGCTGGCGCAAAAACCAGACGCGCCACGCACGGCCTCTTTCATCTGCGCTTTGTCCTTGGCGTGGCCAGATGGCCATGTCGAAAGTTTTGAGGGCAAAGTGTCGGGCACATTAGTCTGGCCCTTGCGCGGGCTCAATGGCTTTGGCTATGACCCAATGTTTTTGCCGCTTGGCGGTGATTTGACCTTTGGCGAAATGGATCCAGCCGCCAAACACGCCATATCGCATCGCGCTGACGCCTTTCAGCAATTGGTCGAGCAGTGTTTTGAAGTCTGATTTGCCACCGCTGAGCATTTATCTGCATTGGCCGTTTTGCGCCGCCATTTGCCCCTATTGTGATTTCAATGTGCATTTGATGCGCGATATGCAGCCGCAACAATGGCGCGCCGCCTATTTCGCTGAATTGCAATATGCCTTCAGCCAGCGCTCACAAGGGCCGGTGCAAACCGTGTTTTTTGGCGGCGGCACGCCGTCGCTCATGCCAGCCGATATGGTGGCCGATATTCTATCTGAAATTGACCGGCTATGGGGTCTGGCGCCAGCGGCAGAGATTACCCTTGAAGCCAATCCAGTCAGTGCACCGCAAGCCCATTTAGCCGATTTATCGGCGGCTGGCATCACCCGCCTATCGCTTGGTGTGCAATCCTTGGATGATGCGGCACTGAAATTCCTCGGCCGCACCCATAGCGCGGCTGATGCGCTGGCGGCGTTTCGGGTGGCTCGCCAGGTGTTTTCGCATGTGTCGCTAGATTTGATTTATGCCCGCCCCGGCCAGAGCTTAGCAATGTGGCGCGATGAGCTGGCCCGCGTCTTGGCCGAAGCCCCCGATCATGTGTCATTGTATCAATTAACCATTGAGCCGGATACGCCGTTCCACCGACTGCATGCGGCGGGTCGCTTTGCCGTGCCCGATGAAGACAGTGCCGCTGATCTTTATGAAATGACGCAAGATATGTGCGCGGCGGCGGGTCTCCCGGCCTATGAAGTGTCCAATCACGCGCGAGACGGCCATGCCTGCCGCCATAATGTCGCCAGCTGGCGCGGCGGCGATTATCTCGGTATTGGCCCCGGCGCCCATGGGCGGCTGAGCGATGGCCAAGCGCGGCGTGCGACCATTGCCGTGAAAGCGCCGCAAGCGTGGCTGGCGCAAGTCGAGGCGCAAGGCCGTGGTTGGGCCGAAGATAAAATCTTGGACGACGAAGAGCGCCGCACGGAAATGCTTTTGCTAGGTTTGCGTTTGGTCGAAGGTGTCGCCCTATCCGACATCGCCATGGGCGGCATTCAATTGCCAGCCGACAAGCATCTGGCGCTGCAACAAGCCGGTATTTTACTGCCCAGCGACAGCCATTTGATTGCCAGCCCGCAAGGGCGACTGGTGCTTGACCATCTTATCGCTGAATTATTGCCGTCCTAAATTGGCCAAGGGCGCGGCGGCGTTTCCTTGCAAGCTTTCGGCCAAAGCCAAAGCGGCGCGCATACGTCGGTCATGTTCAACGAAACTGCGCGGCGCCGGACTGACGATACGCGGCGCATTGGCGGTGATTTCTTGCACCGCCAAGCCACGGTCGTTTAGGCCATCAGCGGTGAGCCGCAAAATCCCATCAAGACCGGCAAAGCCGTTCGGGTCGGTCAATAAGTCATAGGTAAAGGGTTGTTGCAGATTAATTGTCGCCAGCCGGATGGCAAGGCTGACGCTATCATAGGCAATACTGGTCAGCCGCGGTGCCGGACGGGCGAATAATTGTTCGTAGCGCTTTTGATAGCCGTCCCATAATTTACGATCGGGCGCGGCATACCAACCGCCATGCAGCGGTGGCTCTTGCGACAGGCTCGGGTCATCCCAAAGACCAGTGCCGATAAATTTCACCAATTTCGGATCAATGTCGAAATAGGGCAAAAGCGGCGCTAATTTGCGCAACGCTAGGCCGCCCTCGGGCACAAACACCACATCATAGGGAATTTCGCCCAAAGTCTCAGAGCGCTTCAGCCCCTCATAGGCCGACACCAGCTCCGGGGCAATGGTACGCAGGGCGGAAAACAATTTATCTTCCGGCGTATCGGCTGGGGCCAGCCGCCGCGCCGCCGCCGTTAGCCGCGCCAACTCATCGCTATGGGCTTGTTTGCGGCGGTCAAATTGCGCCAGCCGCCGCACCGGATCAAACATGCCTTTGGCGTCTTCTGGGTAGGTTTCCGCTTGCACCAATTCGCCGCCAAAGCGCTCAATACGCTGGCTGACTTGTTGTAGCAGTAAATCGCTATAGGCCCCCTCAGGCACTAAAACGCCGAAACGCACCAGCCCTTGCGAAATCGTTTCGACGACCACTCGGTCGATATTTTGTTCCGGCATAAATCCGAGCAGCCAAATATTATCGGCCCGCACCGAGCGGTCATTAGAAAACGCTAAGGCTGGCACATTGCGACCGGCCAAAACTGGCGCCACGGCTTCTGCCGAAGAGGAAAAAAGCGGGCCAATCAAAATATCGGCCTGCGCGGCAATCGCTGCCTTGGCGGCATAGGCGGCGCCTTCCGGCGTGCCTTGCGTGTCATGTAGGCGCAAAACAATTTTGCTTTGTCCGGCGTCAAACACCGCCAGTTGCGCGGCATTAAACAAATCCATAGCCAGCACTCGAATATTTTCTCGGCTGTCGCTCATTGGCAATAGCAAGCTTATAGCCACCGCCCCCAGAGGGCGTGCAGGCGGGTCTGGGAATTGGCTAAAGTCGATGGTCATTGGCTCGACATAAACTCGCGGCGCGCTGGGGCTAGACAATGGCGGCCGCTCCGTTTGATTTTGCGGCGCAATGGGGGCGCCACATGACAATAAAACCAGCGGTGTTAGAAGCGCCAGCGCGCGTAAAATATTGGGCAATTGCAAGGTCACGTCAGACTCCTGTTCGACGCCAAATTATCCCCCCCTTGAGGATAAGTAAACCTGCCAGAAAAATAAGGCTGAAATGTGCCTTTGGGCTTGCCTAAATGGCGAAACAGCCGTTTTCTATGGCTATGCGCAAAGCAGATATTCAAACGCAGGGCTTGCCCGCCGGTCTTTATATTGTCGCCACCCCTTTGGGTAATGCGCGCGACATTACTTTACGGGCGCTTGATATTTTATCGAGCGTTGCGGTGATATATTGCGAAGACACGCGGACCAGCGGCAAGTTGATGACATTGCACAATATAACCACATCGCGGCGCGCCTATCATGAGCATAATGCGCAGGAAATGCGCCCGAAGATTTTGCGACAATTGGACGAGGGACAAGCCATAGCCCTGATTAGCGATGCCGGCACGCCGCTGATTTCAGACCCCGGCATGCCCTTGGTGCGCGCCGCCCGCGAGGCTGGTCATGAGGTGTTCGCGATTCCCGGCCCCTCGGCGCCGATTGCCGCTTTGAGTATTGCTGGCCTGCCGACAGATCACTTTAGTTTTTATGGCTTCCTACCCCCGAAACAAGCGGCGCGACAAAAGGCTTTGCAAAAATTAGCCGAGCAACTCGGCACATTAGTGTTTTTCGAAAGCGCCAAACGTTTGGCCAAAACCTTGGCCGATGTGGCCACCATATTGGGCCCACGCGATATTGTGGTGGCCCGCGAAATTACCAAAAAATTCGAACAAATCATCACCGGTGACGCGGCCAGCTTGGCGGTGCAATTTGAGACGCAACCACCCCGCGGTGAGATTGTCTTTCTCATTGGCCCAGCCGCGCCACAGGCGGATGGCCCCGACCGCGCCGAGCAAATTGACGCCGCCTTGAGGCTTGCCCTTGGAAAAATGAGCCTGCGCGATGCGGTGCAGCATGTCTGTGCCGAAACTGGGCTGAAACGAAAACAAGTTTATGAACGGGCTTTGCAGCTCAGCGAAAAATAATCAGGCATCAAATAATGGGCGCAAAAAATAACAAGCAACGCCGCCATCGAGAAAAAACTGGGCGCCGGTCAGAGACGCTGGCGGCACTATTTTTAACCCTCAAAGGCTATCGCATTTTGGCCCGTAATTTTCGTCACCATAGCGGCGAGATTGACATTATCGCCCGGCGGGCGCGGCTGCTGGTGTTTGTCGAAGTCAAACAAAGAACCGGCATGGTCGCAGATCTAGACGCGGTAACGCCAATGCAATGGCGCCGTATTGAGGCCGCGGCCAATGCGTTTGTTGGGCAACACCGTGAGCTACAAAGCTTGCCCTGGCGGTTTGATTTTATCGGCCTTGGGCGCTGGGCTTGGCCGCGGCATAAAAAAGCAGTGTGGCGATTTTAATATTTCGCCATCTCAGCACTTGAGCAATTAAGCAATATCGGGGAAAGTGTCGCCAGTGAGAGTCGAAAGGACGCTTTATGGTTTTGCGCGTTGCCCTACAAATGGATCCGATTGGTGGCATTGATATTCGTGGCGACACGAGTTTTGCTTTGGCGCTGGAAGCGCAAAGACGCGGCCATGACTTATTCTATTATGAGCCCGACCGGCTGGCCATGCGCGATGGCCAGGTCAGCGCCGCCATTCAGCCGTTGCAAGTGGCCGATGTGGTGGGTGCGCATTATCAATTGGGCGACGCCGTGATGACCAATTTGCGCGACGTTGACGTCATTTTAATGCGCCAAGACCCGCCTTTTGACATGAATTATATTTCCGCAACGCATTTTCTTGAGCGCGTTCACCCGCACACGCTGGTGGTCAATGATCCGGCCTCTGTGCGCAATGCGCCGGAAAAAATCTTTCCGGTGGAATTCGCAGGCCTGTTGCCGCCAACCCTGATGACCCGCGACCGCGCCGCCCTTAATGGGTTCCGCGCCGAGTTTGGCGATGTGATTTTGAAGCCAGTGTTTGGTAATGGTGGCGCCGGAATTTTTAGGGTGCGCGCGGAAGATGAAAACTTTGGCTCGCTGATTGATATGTTTCTGGCCAGCAGCCGTGAGCCGGTGATTGCACAGCAATATTTGCCCGATGTGCGGGCTGGCGATAAGCGGGTGATTTTGGTCGAGGGCGAGGCTGTTGGTGCCTTAAACCGTGTGCCGGCTGCCGGTGATGCGCGCGCCAATGTGCATGTTGGCGGCACCCCTGAGGCCATTGGCCTGACCGATCGCGACCTTGAAATCGCCGCCACCATTGGCCCGCGCTTGCGTGAGTTGGGCATTGTCTTTGCTGGCATTGATATTATTGGCGAGCATTTGACCGAGATTAACGTCACCTCGCCGACCTGTATTCGCGAGATTAAACAATTTGGCGGGCCGGATATTGCGGTGATGATTTGGGACGCGATTGAAGCGCGCCGCTAGTTTTGGTTGCAGGCGCGGCAGTTTCGCGCCAAGCTAGAACCAAGACCAAAACCGAGAACAAGAATAACAACACGATGGTTGCCCATATTCAAACAATCGCCTTCAGCGGTGTCGATGCTTTGCCAGTCGATGTGCAAGTGCATTTGGCGCCGGGACAAAACGCCTTTAATGTTGTCGGTCTGCCCGATAAATCTGTTGCCGAAAGCCGAGAGCGCGTGCGGGCGGCGCTGGCCGCTATCGGCCTCGCCCTGCCCTATGACCGTATCACCATTAATTTATCGCCGGCTGATATGCCGAAAGAGGGTAGTCATTATGATTTGCCGATTGCTCTTGGTCTGATTGTCGCCATGGGTGGACTGGCGCAATCTGAGATTGATGGCTTTGTGGTCATGGGCGAGCTCGGGCTTGATGGTGCCTGTATTGGCGTGCCCGGCGCCTTGCCGGCGGCGATGGCGGCCTTGCAAAAACAAATGGGGTTGGTTTGTCCGGCCGCCTGTGGTGGTGAGGCGGCGTGGTCGGGCCTGTGCCAGCCAGGGCAACCGGGCATAGTGGCAGCGCCGCATATTCTACAAGCGGTCAATCATTTGCGCGGCACACAAATTTTGCCGCCGCCGCGAACCGAGCAACCGCAAAGCCAACCCGATTATCCTGACATGGCCGATATTCGCGGGCAGCATCAATCGCGTTTGGCCTTGGAGGTGACAGCGGCCGGGGGCCATAATTTTTTAATGAACGGCCCGCCGGGCGCTGGCAAGTCAATGTTGGCAGCGCGCCTGCCCAGCCTATTGCCCGAACTGACGGCGGAAGAGCGGCTTGAGATTAGCATTATTGAAAGCCTGTCGAGCCGACGCGGTGGCGTGCGCATGGCGCATCAACGACCCTTTCGGGCACCGCATCACTCGGCCAGCATGGCCGCTTTGATTGGCGGTGGTCGCAATGCCAAGCCGGGCGAAATTTCGCTGGCGCATTGCGGCGTGTTGTTTCTTGATGAATTGCCAGAGTTTTCGCGTCAAGCCTTAGATGCGTTGCGCCAGCCGATTGAAACCGGTCGCGTAGAAGTGGCGCGGGCTGAGGCGCATGTGCATTATCAGGCGCGCTTTCAATTGGTCGCCGCCATGAACCCGTGCCGCTGTGGCCATGCTGATGACACCGAGCTGGCCTGCCATCGGCTGCCAATCTGTCGGAAGGAATATTTGTCGCGCCTGTCGGGGCCGCTGCTCGATCGCTTTGACATTCGCATTGATGTGCCGCCGGTACGGCTTGATAAAATGCTTACCAGTGAAGCCGGTGAGGCCAGTGCGCCGATTGCCGCGCGCGTGCTCGATGCCCGGCAAAGGCAAATCGAGCGGCAGCATTGCCTCAATGCACAACTCGACGGCGACCGATTGCGCGCCTTGTCCAAGCCCGATGCGGCGGGGCAGAAAATTCTCGACCATTTAATCGACGATCGTCATATGACGGCGCGCGGGTTTAATCGAATTTTGCGCGTCGCCCTCACCCTGGCGGATTTGGCCGGACGCGATGGCCCCGGTGAAAGCGATATTGCCACAGCCACAGTATGGCGCCGTCTGGCCAGCGTTCAGGCCAGCGCTTGACTAGATTTTTTCTAGCCCATAGGCGGCAATGGCGGCCATGTTTAACACTTCCGTGGCGGTGGCGCCGATACGGGCAATCTGCACGGGCTTTTCAAGGCCGATGAGAATCGGGCCAATCAGTGTCGCGCCGCCCAACTCTTCCAACATTTTGGTTGAGATTGAGGCCGAGTGAATGGCTGGCATGATAAGAATATTGGCGGGTTCCGTCAGACGACAGAACGGATAGCGCTTCATGGCCTCGCGATTGAGCGCCACATCGGCCGCCATTTCGCCTTCATACTCAAAATCGACACCGCGCGCGTCAAGAATTTTAACCGCCTCGCGGACAAACACAGAGCGGTCACCCTCAGGATGACCAAAAGTCGAATAGGCCAGCATGGCGACTCGCGGCTCATGGCCCAGCGCCCGCGCAGCAGCCGCACTTTGACAAGCAATATCAGCTAATTCCTCGGCGCTTGGCATGTCGATAACATTGGTGTCGGCAACCAAAACCGTGCGCCCGCGTACCACCAGCATGGAAAGCCCCATGACCCGATGATTGGGCAGCGGATTGATGACCTGCGAGACTTCTTCGAGGGTGATGGAATAGCTACGCGTGACACCGGTGACCATGGCGTCAGCATCGCCGCGTTCAATCGCACAAGCGCCAAAAATATTACGATCATTGCTGACCAGGCGTTCGCAATCGCGGTGCAAGCGTCCCCGCCGCTGCAGTTTCTCAAACAAAAAGTTCGAATATTCCTGAATCTGCGGTGAGGTGCGCGTGTCGCGGATTTCAATATCGGTGCGCTCTTCCAGCCCCAGCTCAATCATATTGGCGCGGACAATATCTTCTGTGCCAATGAGAATTGGCTCGCCCAGCCCCAAGTCTTTATAGGCAATAGCGGCGCGAATAACTTGCTCTTGCTCGCCTTCGGCAAAAATCATCCGTTTGCCGTTTTGTTTCGACTTATTCATGATGATTTGCAGCGAGCTGGCGGTTGGGTCGAGGCGCGCTTTCAGCCGCTGGTGATAGGCTTCCATATCCACAATCGGCGCCCGTGCAACGCCGCTATCCATAGCAGCGCGGGCGACGGCAGCCGGAATATCGCAAATCAAACGCGGGTCAAACGGCACTGGAATAATATAGCGTGGGCCAAACCGTGGGCGTTCGCCCTGATAGGCGGCGGCCACTTCATCGGGCACATCTTCACGCGCCAGCATGGCGAGCGCTTCGGCGCAGGCAATTTTCATTTCATCATTAATGGTGCGAGCGCGCACATCGAGGGCGCCGCGGAAAATATATGGAAACCCCAAAACATTATTCACCTGATTGGGATAATCCGACCGGCCGGTCGCCATAATCGCATCATCGCGAATGGCCGCCACTTCTTCGGGCGTGATTTCCGGGTCTGGATTGGCCATGGCGAAAATAATTGGATTGTCGGCCATGCTGGCAATCATATCGGCATCGACCGCGCCCTTAACCGACAGACCCAAAAATACGTCTGCGCCCTTCATTGCATCGGCCAAAGTGCGGGCCGTGGTTTTGACGGCATGGGCCGACTTCCATTGGTTCATGCCGTCTTTGCGGCCCTGATAAATGACACCTTTGGTGTCGCATAAAATAGCGTTTTCAGATGGCAGCCCCATGGCTTTAATCAGCTCAAGACACGCAATACCGGCCGAGCCGGCGCCATTGACGGCAATTTTAACATCTTTGATGTCGCGGCCAGTGAGGTGCAGCGCATTGATCAGGCCAGCGGCGCAAATAATTGCTGTGCCGTGTTGGTCATCATGGAAAACCGGAATATCCATCATCTCGCGCAATTGCTGCTCAATGATGAAGCAATCTGGCGCTTTAATATCTTCCAGATTAATGCCGCCAAAAGACGGGCCCAAATATTTAACCGCATTGATGAATTCAGTCGGGTCTTCCGTATCAATCTCAAGGTCGATTGAATCGACATCGGCGAAGCGTTTGAACAATACCGCCTTGCCCTCCATAACCGGCTTAGAGGCCAAGGCACCCAAATTGCCGAGCCCCAGAATAGCCGTGCCATTGGAGATAACCGCAACCATATTGCCGCGCGAGGTATAATCATATGAGGCGTCAGGATTTTCGGCGATGACTTTCACTGGCACCGCAACGCCCGGCGAATAAGCAAGCGAAAGGTCGCGCTGGGTGGCCATTGGCTTGGTTGGGGTAATTTCCAACTTGCCGGGCTTTCCGCGCGTATGGAATCGCAGGGCTTCCTGATCGGTGAAGCTTTTTTCTTTATCGCTCATAGACTTACCTCGTGGCCCGAAGGCCGGTTTTGGTTCACAGGCCGGTCAAATCGACAGGCCTACTTATAATTTCGGGCGCGCGCCCAGATTGGTCTCATGTTGTAGGGCTTTCACGGCTGGAAAACAAGAACAAGCGAAGCCAAAAACGTAAGAAAATTCAACACCTTTTTGTTATTTCGCGCGTCTTAAGGCTTCTTTCCATCCCGTGCTCTGCTACAATGGCGCCATGCAGTCATCAAACACCGCCCCACCCAATGCGCAAGACGTGCCAAAACCAACGCCAATGATGGCGCAGTTTTTGGAAATAAAAGCGCATTATCCCGATGCCCTTTTGTTTTATCGCATGGGCGATTTTTACGAATTATTTTTTGATGACGCGGTCGCCGCCGCGGCCGCCCTCGACATTACCCTGACCCATCGCGGCAAGCATTTGGGCGACAACATCCCCATGTGCGGCGTGCCATATCACGCCTCTGAGGGCTATTTAGAAAAGCTCATTCGCAAAGGCTTTCGCGTCGCCATTTGTGAGCAGACCGAAGACCCCGCAGAAGCCAAAAAGCGCGGCTCAAAATCTGTCGTGCGCCGCGAAGTGGTGCGTTTGGTGACACCTGGCACGCTTAGTGAGGAGGCGCTGCTTGATGCCCGCGAACATAATTACTTGGCCACCGCCGCTATGGTTGGCGAAGAAATGGCCGCTGCCTGGCTCGATATGTCGACCGGTGAATTTGGCGTCACCGCCACCCATGCGGCTGGGCTTGCGGCCCTGATGGCGCGTTTGGCGCCGCGAGAAATTTTGCAACCCAGCCACATGGCGGCGCATCTTCACGAGACATTATCCATGCAGAATGCGGCGGTGATAGCGCCGGTCGAAGATATGTCCTCGCAGGCCGCTAGCCAGCTATTGCGCGATTATTATCAGGTGCAAAGCGCCGACGGCTTTGGTGATTTGGGGCGGGCTGAACTTCTCGCTTGCGGCATTTTGCTGGCCTATATGCAACGCACTCAGCTCGAAAACATGCCACGCCTATCGCCGCCGCTGCTTGAAAACACTAGCGCCTATATGGGCATTGATGCGGCGACGCGGGCCAATTTGGAATTAACCCGCACGCTGGCTGGCGAGGCTAAGGGCAGTTTAATGCACACCATTGATCTGACGGTGACGGCGGCTGGCGGACGGCTTTTGGGGCAAAGATTATCGGCCCCGTTGACCGATGTGGCGGCCATTGCCCAGCGTCTGGCCTCGGTGGCATTTTTTACCGCCCAGTCCAATCTGCGCCATGATCTGCGCGCCAGTTTGAAAGCCGCCCCCGATATGGTGCGGGCGCTGTCGCGCTTGGCCATGCAGCGCGGCGGCCCGCGCGACATGCAGGCCATTGGGCGCGGCTTAGAAGCGGCGCGTCGCCTGCATGGGCTGCTGCTCAGCTTTGACGACATACCGGCCGAGCTGGCCCAATATATGGTGCAATTGGCGCATGATGTGTCGGCCATTGACCATTTAATCGAAACCCTGCAAGCGGCCCTGGTTGAGCAACCGGCGATGCTGGTGCGCGATGGCGGCTTTGTTTGCGAGGGCTATCATGCCGGCCTTGATCAAGCGCGGCAAATGCGCGACGAAAGCCGACGGGTGATTGCCGGTTTGCAACAAAAATATGCCGATGAGACGGGCGTCAAAGCGCTGAAAATTAAATATAATGGTGTGCTTGGCTATCACATTGATGTGCCGGCCCAGCATGGCGACACGTTGATGTCACCGCCGCATCAAGAGCGTTTCATTCACCGCCAGACGCTGGCCGGCGCCGTAAGGTTTTCCACCGCTGAATTGTCAGAACTGGCTGGCGAAATCAGCCGCGCTGGTGAAACCGCTTTGGCCTTGGAATTGGAAATTTTCGCCGCTCTGTGCCAGCAAATCTCGGCGGCCAGCAATGCTATCAGCGATTGCGCGGCAGCGCTGGCGGCGCTTGATGTCACCGCTGGTTTGGCTGAATTGGCGATTGAACGAAATTGGGTGGCTCCGCTGGTAGACGATAGTCTGGTTTTTGAGGTGACGGGCGGGCGCCATCCGGTGGTGGAAGCGGCGCTGCTCAGCGACCATAGCGGGCGCTTTATCGCCAATGATTGCAGCCTTGATGCTACCGCCAAAACGGCGCCGCGGCTGACCTTATTAACCGGCCCCAATATGGCGGGTAAATCAACCTATTTGCGGCAGAATGCGCTGATTACGATTTTGGCGCAAATCGGCAGTTTTGTGCCGGCGCAAAAGGCTCATATTGGTTTGGTGGATCGGGTGTTTAGCCGCGTCGGTGCGGCCGATGACTTGGCCCGTGGGCGGTCAACATTCATGGTTGAAATGGTCGAGACGGCGGCGATTTTGAACCAAGCTGGCCCGCGCGCGCTGGTTATTCTGGATGAAATCGGCCGTGGCACAGCGACCTTTGACGGCCTGTCAATTGCTTGGGCGGCGGTGGAGTTTTTGCACGACGGGTCAGGCTGCCGCACGCTTTTCGCCACTCATTATCATGAGCTAACCGGTCTGGCCGAGCGCCTTGATGGGCTGTCCAATGCTTCAATGATGGTGCGCGAGCACGACGGCCAATTGGTGTTTTTGCACGAGGTCGGGCGCGGCGCCGCTGACCGCTCTTACGGCATTCATGTGGCGCAATTGGCCGGTCTGCCCGATGCGGTGATTGAGCGCGCCCGCGCGGTTCTGGCGGTTCTGGAAGAAAGCCGCGCGGCCCATGATATGGTGCCAGCTTTGGACGGCCTGCCGTTATTTGCGGCACAAGCCATCACCGCGCCAGACAGCGATCATTTGCGCGAGGCCTTGGCGACAGTTGAGCCCGATAGGCTCAGTCCGCGTGAGGCGTTGGACTGGCTATACCGGCTGAAAGATCTTGTTTAGCTGTGTCGCAATTTCGCCTTTGTTTGTGATATAGATAAGTCGCAACATCCTTGCTTTGGAGTTAATTTATGGCCGCCGCCAAACCCACCGCCAAATCCACTCATGCCGTGCTTGAAAAAAAGCTATCGTCGCGATCCGCCACACGGCGCGAGAGAGATTTATTGGCGTGCCTGCGCGCCGCCGCTGCGCAAGTTGATGGCGATGACAATCAAAAGCGATTGGCGGTGCTGGAGGCGCTGAAAAAATTCCTCGCCCAAGGTCGCGCCGAAGCCCGCCAAGGGCTCGAAAATAAAACCCTCAAGGGCGCGCAATGCGCCGAATATTTGTCAGCCCTGCAAGATGATTTATTGCGTGCCTTGGCCGCCTATATTGAAACTGATGTGCTTTATTTGTCGAACCCGACCGAGGCTGAAAAGGTCACTGTTCTCGCCGTCGGTGGCTACGGCCGTGGCCGTTTGGCGCCCAGTTCAGATATCGATTTACTGTTTCTGCTGCCCTATAAGCGCAACGCCGCCTCTGAGAGTTTTGTCGAGCTTATGCTCTATATGCTGTGGGATTTGGGGCTGAAAGTTGGTCATGCAACGCGCACAATCGCCGATTGCTTAATTCAAGCCGAGCAGGATTTCACCATTCGCACGGCAATGTTGGAAAAGCGTTTCCTCTGGGGCTCAGCTGCGCTTTACCTTGAGTTTAAAGAAAAGTTTTCTGAAAAAATTGTCGCCAATAGCGCCCCAGAATTTGTCACCGCCAAACTGGCCGAGCGCGACGCGCGGCATTTGCGGGCGGGCCAATCGCGCTATTTGGTCGAGCCGAATTTGAAAGAGAGTAAAGGTGGTTTGCGCGATTTGAACACTTTGTTTTGGATTGCGCGCTATAGTTATCAAATTGACGAGCTCAATGAATTGGTCGCCTTAGACGTGTTGACGCCAGCCGAATTGCGGCTGTTCCGTCGCTGCGATCATTTCCTTTGGGAGGTGCGCTGCCATTTGCATTTCATGACTGGCCGTGCCGAAGAGCGTTTGAGCTTTGATGTTCAAAAACCATTATCGGCCCATTTTGAAGCCGATGATAGCGCGGGCATGAAGTCGGTGGAAAAATTCATGCGCCGGTATTTTTTAGTGGCCAAAAACATTGGCGATTTGACGGCTATTTTCTGCGCCTCTCTCGAAGAGCAGCAGAAAAAACCGCCAAGCCGCGTGCGCCTACCAGCAATTTTCCGACGCAATAAAAAAGTCGATGGCTTTCTGTTTGGTGGTGGCCGCCTGACCATGACCGATGAAGATTGTTTTGAAAAAGATCCGGTGAACCTTATTCGGGTTTTCCATTTGGCCGATAAATTTAACCTCAATATTCACCCCGACACCATGCGCGCCATTACCCGGGCGGTGAAATTCGTCAATAAAGACCTGCGCGCCAATGAGCAGGCCAATGTTTTGTTTTTGGAAATTCTTACCTCGCGCAAAAACCCAGAGCGGACGCTGCGGCGGATGAATGAGGCTGGCGTTTTGGGGCGTTTCATACCAGACTTCGGCCGTATCGTGGCGCTTATGCAGTTTAATATGTATCACCATTATACGGCTGATGAGCATTTGCTGCGGGCCATTGGTCTGCTGCGCGAGATTGAAAGCGGCGCCCAAGCTGAAGCTCATCCACTGGCCTATGAGCTGATGAAAACCGGCAAAGTCAACCGGCGGGTTTTATATTTGGCGACGCTGTTGCACGATATCGCCAAGGGGCGACCAGAGGACCATTCGGTTGCGGGCGCTCGTATTGCCCGCACATTGGGCCCACGATTGGGTTTCAGCAAAGCTGAAACGCGGCTCACCGAATGGCTGGTGCGCGAACATTTGGTGATGAGTGATGTGGCCCAAAGACGCGATTTATCCGACCCGCGGACAATCGAAGATTTCACTGCCAGCGTCGGTACGACGGAGCGTTTGGAACATTTGTTTATTCTGACCGAGGTCGACATTAAAGCCGTTGGCCCTGGCGTGTTTAACGGCTGGAAGGCGCAGCTGTTGCGCGAGCTTTATGACGGCGCCAAGGCGACTCTCAATGGCATGGGCTATGGCGCGCAATTGGCTGAACGCGCCGATGCCGCCAAACAGGCTTTTGTCATGGCGCATGCCGGCGGTTGGTCGGCACAAAAATATGACGCCTATGTGGCGCGCCATTTGCCAGCCTATTGGGTGGGCTTTTCGGTTGAGTCACAATTGCGCCATGCCGCCATGATTGAAGAAGTGGGCGACCAATCTTTCATGCTTGATGTTTCGCCCGATCCGATGCGCGATTGTTCGGAAGTCACCTTTATTGCGCAAGACCACCCCGGCTTGTTTGCGCGCATCACCGGCGCCTGTGCGGTGGCCGAGCTGAGCATTCTCGACGCGCGCATTTCAACCACCCAAGATGGTTTGGCGATAGATGCGCTGCATGTCAAAAGACCCGACCGGTCAGGGCCACTCGAAGCCGCGCAGGTCGAGCGCTTCAAAAACACCCTGCTGGGGGTGATGAATGGCTCCATTGCACCGCCAGAGCATTTGCCGCAGGGCCGCCGCAATAAACAAATTGAAGCCTTTGATTTGGCGCCAGAGGTCGATTTGCGCAATGACCTGTCAGACGACGCTACCGTGATAGAAGTCAGCGGCCTCGACCGGCCCGGCCTTTTATATGCGTTGGCCCGCACTTTTGTTGAAAAAAACGTTTCAGTGTCAGCCGCTCGTATTGCCACTTTTGGCGAGCGCGCGGTGGATGCGTTTTATGCCCATGATTTGACCGGCGGCAAAATTGCCAGCAAGGCCAAGCGCGAGGCGGTCACTGAAGCGCTCTTACTCACCATTAGCGATCCGGTGAAATCTGCCAAGCCACGACGCCCGTCGTCGGCGGCGGTGAGAAAAGCAGGTTAGGCGATGAGCGCATCAGACAAGCCAGCGCCACGGTCGCGATTGCTGTCCACCGCTTTAATTGTCGGCCTATCGACCATGGCCAGCCGCATTACCGGCTTTGGGCGGGATATTTTTCTTGCCGCTCTTTTGGGCGCTGGGCCATTTAGCGAGATTTTCGTCATTGCTTTCCGGCTGCCGAATTTGTTTCGCCGGCTATTTGCCGAGGGGGCTTTTAGCGCCGCCTTTGTGCCGTTATTTTCGCAGCAAATAGAAACCAACGGCACCCCAGCCGCCATTCAATTTGCCGCCCGTGTGTGTTCGGTTTTATTGACGGCGGTGGTTGTTTTCACCCTATTGGCGCAAATTTTCATGCCCGGTCTGGTGATGGCGATTGCCCAAGGCATGGTCGGCGCGCCAGAAAAATTTGACCTTGCGGTTTATTATGCGCGGATCAGTTTTCCCTATTTGATTTTCATGTCGCTGATGGCTTTATTTGCCGCCATGTTAAACGCCACCGGACGGTTTTTCGCTGCCGCCTTTGCTCCCCTATTGCTGAATATTTTGTTGATTTTGGCGATGGCCATGGCGGTGGTTTTTCAGGGTCTGGCAATTGACTATATCATTTGGGGCGTGGTGGTTTCTGGTTTCGCGCAATTGGCTTTTGTCGTTATTGCTGTGTGGCGCGCCGGTTTGGGGTTTCGCTTGGCATGGCCGCGCTGGACGGCTGATGTGAAAGCGGTATTTGCGCTGGCCGTGCCCGGCATGTTGGCGGCCGGTATTGGGCAAATCAACCTTTTGGTTGGCACCTCGATTGCCACGGCGCAAATCGGCGCTGTCGCTTGGCTGTATTATGCCGACCGCCTGTATCAATTGCCAATGGGGGTGGTTGGCGTTGCCCTATCGGTGGCTTTGTTGCCAGATTTGTCGCGGCGATTGGCTGCGGGCGACGATAAGGGCGCGCGCGATAGCCAGAATTTAGCGGTCTTGGCGGCCATGGGCCTGACCCTTCCGGCGGCGGCCGGTCTTTGGGTTTTGGCGGCGCCGATTGTCAGTATTTTATTCGAGCGCGGCGCTTTCACGGCGGCCGATACGCTCGCCACAGCCCGCGCTGCACAAGCCTTTTGCCTTGGCCTGCCAGCCTTTGTTTTGGTCAAAGCATTGCAGCCGTCATTTTTCGCCCGTCAAGACACGCGCGCGCCGCTGGTCGATGGGGCCATTGGCGTGGCCTTTAACATTGCTGTCTCTTTGACGCTGTTTCCGATTTATGGTCACGTCGCCATTGCTTATGCCACCAGCCTCGCCGGCTGGGTGACCTTGTTGTTAATGCTGTTGCGCATGGCACGGCGGTCAATTTGGACCATCGACTTTGACGTTGCTCGCATGGCGACAGCGCAATTGGCGGCAACCGCTTTAATGGTGGCCGCCCTCATCTGGGCCGGTCAGGCGATGGCGCCACCAAGCAGCGGCTTGGGCTTGGGTTTGTGGGTGGCGGTCATGGTGGTTGGCGGAGGTATGGTTTTCGGCGTCGCGGCATGGCTGCTTGGCGGCATAAATAAACACCAGCTGCACCGCTTGCGCAGGCGCTGATAATTGGTCATAAGAAAGCGGCAAGAGGAGTATGAGATGACACAGGTAAAGGCCCGCGTTTTATCGGGTGTGCAACCGACAGGCAATTTGCATTTGGGCAATTATCTTGGCGCCATTCGCAATTTCGTCGGCCTGCAACAAACCCATGAATGTCTTTATTGCGTGGTCGACATGCACGCCATTACGGTTTTTCAAGATCCGGTTGAGCTGGCCGCCAACACGCGCGAAGTTGCCGCTGCCTTTATCGCCGCCGGCGTCGACCCCAAAAACCATATTGTGTTCAACCAAGCGCAAGTATCGCAACATGCCGAATTGGCTTGGGTGCTGAATTGCGTGGCCCGCATGGGCTGGCTCAATCGGATGACCCAGTTCAAGGAAAAAGCTGGCAAGGACCGCGAAAAAGCCTCGGTTGGTCTCTATGTTTATCCCAATCTGATGGCCGCCGATATTCTGCTTTATAAAGCCACTCATGTGCCAGTCGGTGAAGACCAAAAACAGCATTTGGAATTGGCCCGCGATATTGCGCAAAAATTCAATAATGATTTTAACGCGCCAGAGTTTTTTCCGCTGCCTGAGCCCATTATTCAGGGGCCAGCGACGCGGGTCATGTCTTTGCGCGACGGCAGCAAAAAAATGTCGAAATCCGATCCATCAGATTTATCGCGCATCACCATGACCGATCAGGCCGATGATATTGCGCGCAAAATTCGCAAGGCCAAAACCGATCCGGACGCTTTGCCAGAAACCGCCGATGAGTTGCCGGGGCGGCCTGAGGCGGCCAATTTATTGGGCCTGTTCGCGGCCCTGACCGACCAGCAATTGAGCGCTGTTATCGGACAATTTGCTGGCGCGCAATTCTCTGTTTTGAAAGAGCAATTGGCCGAAGTGGCGGTTGAAAAAATTGCGCCAATTGGGGCTGAAATGAAACGTTTGACCGATGATCCGGCGACCATTGACGCGATTTTGGCAGATGGCGCGGCCCGCGCAAGGGCGATTGCTGAACCGATTATGGCCGAGGTGCGCCAGCGCGTTGGCTTTCTTGGTAATTAGGCACTTGTTTGCCATATGGCAAACATGGCAGCATGCGTGTCATGGATATAAATCAACATTTACAGCGTAAATTTTTGGTCGTCGTAGACGGCACGCCGGAAGCGCATGCGGCTTTGCGCTTTGCCGCCCGTCGGGCCCATGGCACTGGCGGGTCAGTAGCGCTTTTGCTGGTCATTGAAGCGGCAGGCTTTGAACATTGGTTGGGCGTTGAAAGTCTGATGAAAGAAGAAGCGCAAGATGAGGCGGAGCGGATATTGACCGAATGTTCAGGGCTGGTCGAATTGCTCGGCGGCGAAAAACCGGTGACGCATGTTCGCCACGGCCATATTAGCGAAGAAATTGCCAAGCTCATTGAGCAAGACCCCAGCATATCGACCTTGGTCCTGGCGGCCGGTTCTGATCCAGCTGGTCCTGGGCCTTTGGTTTCGTCGATCGGCAGCGGCAGGGCGGCTATTCGTATTCCGGTGACCATTGTCCCGGGCCATTTAACCGATGATGAGATTGACGCGCTGACCTAATAGGGCTGGCAATTCAGCCAAGGCATACCTATATAAGAGACACGTCAAACAATGTCGCGCCGCGTCGTGACGCGAGGAGATAGCAATGTTTATTCAGACCGAAGACACGCCAAATCCGGCCACGTTGAAATTTTTGCCGGGCCGCGCCGTTATGGATACTGCCCCACCGGCTGATTTTCCAAATGTCGATGCCGCGCAAGCCTCTCCGCTGGCCGCTGCTTTGTTTGAAACCGAGCATGTCAGCGCCGTATTTTTGGGCAGCGATTTTATTGCCGTCACCAAATCTGGCGGCGAATGGCAGCATTTGAAACCATCATTGCTGAACACAATTATGGAGCATTTTGTTGCTGAGCGGCCAATCATGCGCCCGGGGGCCAGCGCCCAAGCGGCCAGTGAAGACACGGGCGAAGATGCGGAAGTGATTGCGGCGATTAAAGAAATTCTTGAAACCCGGGTGCGTCCGGCGGTCGCCCAAGACGGCGGCGACATTGTTTTCCATGGGTTCGACAATGGCGTGGTGTCTTTACATATGCGCGGCGCCTGCGCTGGCTGCCCCAGCGCCACAGCGACGCTGAAACATGGTATTGAAAATTTGCTTAAACATTTTGTGCCTTCAGTCACTGAAGTGCGCGCCGTCATGTAAGGAAACCATATGTCATCTCCGTTAGATCAAGCTAGCCTCAATCAGCTTTTTGTCGAGGCCCGCTCGCATAATGATTTCCATGACAAAGCGGTGACGCCAGAGCAAATCACCGCCCTCTATGATTTGATGAAAATGGCGCCGACCAGCGCCAATTGTTCGCCAGCGCGGTTTGTCTTTGTCACCAGCGATGCCGGTAAACAACGCCTATTGCCGTTTTTGATGCCGAGCAATCAGCCAAAAACCCAAGCCGCACCGGTTTGCGTCATCATTGCCCATGACAGCAAATTCTATGATTTGATTCCGCAGTTATTTCCGCATGACCCGGGGGCCCGCGAATGGTTCACCGGCAGCGAAGAATTCGCCGCGCAAACCGCCATGCGCAATGGCTCGCTACAGGGTGCCTATTTGATGTTGGCGGCCCGCGCTCTGGGTCTTGATGTTGGGCCAATGTCAGGGTTTGATGCACAGGGCGTCGATCAGGAATTTTTCCCCGACGGCCGGTTCAAAAGCAATTTCTTGTGCAATATCGGCCATGGCAATATGGAGGCTGTGTTTGCTCGCTCGCCGCGCCTTGCCTTTGACGAGGCCTGTCAGATTGTCTAATCAATCGTCTGGCCAGCCAGTTTTGCTGGCTTGCGATACGACGCAAGGGGCGTGTTCCGTGGCCCTGCGCAAAAATGGGGAGATTATCTCCGACTTACAAGTCATGACGCGAGGTCATGCTGAGGCTTTGATGCCGATGATTGAGCGCCTATGTGAGCAGGCGCAGATACCAATGTCGCAGCTTCAACGTTTAGCCGTCACCCATGGGCCCGGCACTTTTACCGGTGTTCGGGTTGGCCTGTCGGCCATGCGCGGTTTGGCGCTGGCCCTCAAAGTACCCCTATGCGCTATTGGCACATTGCACGCCATGGCAGCGGCGGCGGCGCCTTCAGACCAAAAGCTGATTGTCGCCGTGGACGCCCGCCGCGACACTTATTATACGCAAGTTTTTGACGGCCAAAACCAACCTCTCAGCGCCCCGCAAGCTTGTTCTTTGGCGGCTCTTGAAAGCCTGTTGCCAGACGCCGCCATTCGCGTTGCCGGCACTGGCGCCAGCGCCCTATGCGCCATTGATGGGCAGCGTTTCAGCGCCTTAGATATTGCCGCCTATCCACATGCCGCCAATGTGCTGCGCTTGGCTGAGGCTTTGAGCGACGAGACATGGGCCAGTATTAGCCCGCATCATGAGCCGCTTTATTTGCGCCCGCCCGACGCCAGCTTGCCCAATCCCGATAAGCAATTGCGTCGCCTTAATGACGGGTGAGCCGGTGACAGAGATTCTCCCCTTTGAAAATGCTGAGGCACTGGCGGCGTTGCATCACCGCTGTTTTGACCGCCCATGGACGGCCGAGAGTTTTACCAATCTTTTGGCGGCACAATGGCGCGTCGCTTTGGCCGCTACTGATACAAATGCGCAGGGCAAGGGAGACGCCACTGGCGGCAAAGATCGTTTGCATGGCTTTATTCTCTTGCAGCATGTCGCCGATGAGGCCGAAGTTTTAACATTGGCGGTGGCGCCTGAGGCGCGCCGTACTGGTTTGGCCATGCGCTTGCTCACCGCCGCAACTGATTGGCTGAGGGCGCGTGGCGTGCAGCATTGGCACTTAGAAGTGGCGGCTGACAATCAGCCCGCTCTGGCGCTCTATCGCCGATTTGGATTTGTCGAAACCGGTCGCCGTCCGGCCTATTATGAAAACGTCGACGCGGTTCTGATGCAGCGTGATTTATCAAATCAGCTGTGATAGTTTAAGGCATGACAATGAACCCATCAGATATTGAAGCGGCGGCGGTTGCCGCTGGCATGCGAATGACCGAGCAGCGGCGCGTGATTGCCCGCGTTCTATCGGCGGCGGACGACCACCCAGATGTTGAGGAGGTTTATCGCCGCGCCTCAGCTCAAGATGAAGCGATTTCCATTGCCACTGTCTATCGCACCGTGCGGATGTTTGAAGAGGCTGGCATTTTGGAACGCCATGATTTCGGCGATGGCCGCTCGCGCTATGAGCCCGCCTCGGAAGACCACCACGACCATCTGATTGATATTCAGTCAGGCCGGGTGATTGAGTTCACCAATGAAGAGATTGAGCGTTTGCAAACCGAAGTGGCGCGCAAGCTCGGCTATCGGCTGGTCGACCACCGCCTTGAATTATATGCTGTGCCGCTCGACAAAGACGACTAGCAAATAATGGCGCGTTTTGTAAAAATTTTTCTCCGCTTTATCATTTTCTTCGCCTTCACTTTGGCGTTGATACCCTTGCAGATTATTTTTGTCTTTGTACCGCGACTGCGCGATGTCATTCCGATTTTTTATCACCGCATGATGTTGAAACTGCTCGGCGTAAGGGTCCGCGTATGGGGCGCTGAGCCGGTCAAGGGCGCGCTGCTGGTGTGCAATCATTTGTCGTGGTTCGACATTGTTTTAATTGGCTCAATCGCTCCGGTGTCGTTTGTCGCCAAAAAAGAAGTCAAAACCTGGCCGCTGTTTGGGCTTTTGGCGCAATTGCAGCGCACGGTTTTTGTCGATCGACAGCCGGGCCGCCATACTGTGGCGACCAGCAATCAATTGGCCCGCCGCTTGGCCGCCAAGGATCGATTGGTGCTATTTCCCGAAGGCACCAGCACTGATGGTTTGCGGATTTTACCCTTTAAGTCCTCTTTATTTGCCTCGGTTGAGCGGCAAGCCGAGCCGGTGCAAGTGCAGCCAATGAGCATGGCGTTTAGCGATTTGTGCAATATCGCCATGGGGCGTCGCCAGCGCCAGACCTATGCATGGGTCGGCGATGTCGCGTTTTTACCGCATTTACTGTCAATTTTCGGCACCCCACCGCTGACCGTTGATATCATATTCCACCCGCCCTTGGCTGCAGCTGATATGGTTGATCGCAAGTCCATGGCGCGGGCCAGCGAACAAATGGTGCGCAATGGTCTTGACGATATTTTATGCCGACGCCTTGCCGTCAATGCGGAAAACCGCTAAGCCAAGCAAGATGACGGAGAAACAACAAATGGCGGCGTCAAAGTCGGGCAACACGAAAACGTGTTACATCAAAACTTATGGATGCCAGATGAATGTCTATGACAGCGAGCGCATGGCTGAGGCCTTAGTGCTGTCTGGTTACCAGCAAGTCGAAACCGCCGATGACGCCGATATGGTGATTTTGAACACCTGCCATATTCGCGAAAAAGCCGTGCAAAAAGTCTATTCCGATATTGGCCGCATCAGACCATTAAAGAAAAAGAAAAACGACATGATTATCGCCGTCGCTGGCTGTGTGGCGCAGGCCGAGGGGGCTGAGATTATCGCCCGCGCGCCGGTCGTTGATATGGTGTTTGGCCCGCAAACCTTTCAGCAATTGCCAGACATGTTGGACGAAGTTCATGCGCTGCGTGCCAAGGGCAAAAAATCACGTTTGGTGCGGACAGAGTTTCCGGCAGCGGAAAAATTCACCGCCCTGAAATCTGTCACCCGCGCCCCCATCACCCGCAGCCCCAGTGCTTTTGTAACGGTGCAAGAGGGCTGTGATAAATTCTGCACATTTTGCGTTGTGCCTTACACGCGCGGCGAAGAAGTCTCGCGGCCAACCGCCGATATTATCGCTGAGACGCAAGCTTTGGTTGACCAGGGCGTGTGCGAGGTCACGCTTTTGGGGCAAAATGTCAACGCTTGGCAAGACCGCCAAAGTGGCTTGCGGCTTGATGGACTGTTGGCGCAATTGGGCGCCATTACTGGCATTGAGCGCCTGCGTTTCACCACCAGCCATCCGCGTGATATGGATGACGCCTTAATTGCCGCGCATGGCAATAATCTCAAGCTGATGCCGTATTTGCATCTGCCGGTGCAGGCGGGCTCCGACAATATTCTTACCGCGATGAATCGCAAACATAGCGCCGCTGAATATATTGAGCTGGTAGCGCGCTTCCGCGCTGTGCGCCCCGATATTGCCCTATCGTCTGATTTTATTGTCGGCTTCCCGGGCGAGACTGACGCTGATTTTGATGCCACAATGGCGCTGATTGAGCATGTCACCTATGCCCAAGCCTATTCGTTCAAATATTCGCCGCGCCCGGGCACGCCAGCGGCGGAAGATGAGGCGCAAGTTGATGAGGCGGTTAAAACCACCCGCTTACACCGCTTACAAGCTTTGCTGAATGGTCAGCAACGCGCCTTTAATGACGCGCAGATAGGCAATATATTGCCCGTGCTATTTGACAAGCCGAGCAAGAAGAACGGCCAAATGTCGGGCCGCAGCCCCTATTTGCAAACCGTGCATGTCACTATGGATGAGGCAATTATGGAATCTGTGCGCGGGCGCATTTTGCCGGTCGCCATTACCGCCGCCCATAATAATAGTTTGAGCGGGCATTTGAGCGATGGCGATTAGGCCGCCGCGCGACGCTTTGCGGCTTTTAAGGCTTGCCTAATGAAACAAATTTACCGATAATTTTAGCTAGATGATGATGATATCTAAACTTGGACACAGCGAGGTGGCCTCTTGAGCCGCCCCATTGATCAGACGGTGACCGCCGGAAGCAATGCCGATGCCAAATTGGTTCTCGAATTTGATAATAATCGTTTGCTCCCAGAGCTTTACGGCGCCTTTGGCGCACATCTAACGCGTATCGAAGAGGCTTTGGATGTGTCTTTGGTTAATCGCGGCAATCAGGTTTTTGTTAGCGGAGAGGCGCAGGCCTGCGGGCGCGCCGAATTAGTGTTGAACACTCTTTACCATCACTTGCAGCGCGGCGCCGAAGTCACGCGCGGCGATGTAGACGGGGCCTTGCGCCTCAGCCTTGATTCATTGGTCGCGACACCACCCCCAACAGTAGGAAAAAATATGAGCAAAAGCCAAACGCCGTCAAAAGCCAAACGTCAATCGGGCGGTTCCTCTGGCGATAAGGCAAATGTCAAACGCCTAGGCGATATGACGGCTATTCGCACGCACCGGCGCGAAGTGCTGCCGCGCTCGCCGATGCAGGCGGCCTATATTAATGCGTTGATGAACCGCGAGTTGGTCGTTGGCACAGGCCCGGCCGGTACGGGTAAGACTTATTTAGCGGTCGCTGCCGCCGCCGCCATGTTGGTCGAGGGCAAAGTCGATCGTATTATTTTGTCACGCCCAGCGGTTGAAGCTGGCGAGAGCCTCGGCTTTTTGCCCGGTGATATGCGCGATAAAGTCGATCCCTATTTACGGCCGCTTTATGACGCGCTTTATGACATGCTGCCAGGCCCGCAAGTGGTGCGCTCTTTGGAGTCCGGCGAGATTGAAATTGCCCCATTGGCGTTTATGCGTGGCCGCACATTGAGCAATTCTTTCGTCATCCTTGACGAGTCGCAAAACGCGACGCCCATGCAAATGAAAATGTTTTTAACCCGTATGGGTGAAAATTCGCGCATGGTCATTACCGGCGACCCAAGCCAGATTGATTTACCCTTTGGCGCCAAATCTGGCCTTAAAGACGCGCTTGAGATTTTGCCGAAAGTGAAGGGTGTTGAAATTATCGAATTTGGCGAAGAAGATGTGGTACGCCATGATTTGGTGACACGCATCGTGAAAGCCTATAATAAGCGAGACACAATTTTACCGGCACATAACCAACGGCGCCGCAAACCAGTGGCCCCGCAGCCCACAGCAGAGACCTCACAAGAAGTTGAAAATGATGAAAAATAATAACCAACAATCTACAGTGCTGGTTGATGAACCGGAGCCCGACAGTCCGACTGATCAGCTGACGATTGACACCAGTGTTGTCGACACGCGCTGGCAGCCCTTGGTTGCTGATTTGCACGCGCACGGGCAATTTGTCTGGCAGGCGCTGGCGCTACCAGCCTGCGAGTTGAGCCTCGTGCTCGACAATGACGCCGCCGTGCAGCAATTGAACCAAAGCTATCGCGACAAAAATAAGCCGACCAATGTTCTGTCTTTTCCGGCTTTGGATTTCACCCAACCGGCGACTAGTGATGATTTTCCGGCGCCCCCGATTTTGCTCGGCGACATTATTATGGCCTATGAAACCGTCGCCCGTGAAGCCGATGAGGGCGCGCTCAGCCTGCTTGATCATGCGCGGCATTTATTGACCCACGGCCTGTTGCATTTGATTGGTTACGACCATCAAGACGACGCGCAAGCC
>Ga0209654_1000310_pt1 | contig 50458 bp, 43 predicted proteins | sample SaaInl1SG_22_DNA_FD_184646 | JGI IMG/M metagenome (GOLD analysis project Ga0209654, IMG submission 184646) | Marine microbial communities from expanding oxygen minimum zones in the Saanich Inlet - ESP_161SG_22_DNA (SPAdes) (version 2) | ecosystem: Environmental > Aquatic > Marine > Intertidal... | reverse complement strand
ATATATTTATATATATGGGAAAACAAAAGAAGAATTACTATATAAAAAAGGAAAAGAAAACTCCTTCTAAATGGATTCAGAAAGAAGGAACTAATTGTGATGATATAACCTTTACAAATGGTGAAATTGAAATTGATTTCGATACTTGGATAAACTTAGAATACAAATAACACTTAAAAAGGAACAACACTATGGAAAGAATCTCATCAGATGAATTATGTAATATCTACGGAGTTACAAAAAGAACACTTTACAATTGGAGGAAACACAAGAACCTTCCAATGTTAGAAATATCACCTCAACATCAATACATCTATAAAGAAGATTTGATTAGTTGGGAGAAATCGTTTATCCACTCGTAATAATTAATTTCATCACGGTAGAAAGGGGGTTATCATTAAGTTGGTAATCCTTTTTTTTTGTTACCAAACTTTCTTTTTACCAACTTTTATTGGACGTAATCTCCCACCTTTCTCTTTAATTACTTTTTTTTGAGGGGGTGTATAGTGGGAAGATTTCTTATATAAATCATAAAGGATATCAGTTCCCTTGATCTTATAGTTCTTATCATAGAACCTATCTAAATTTCCATCCTTCTTTAGAATACCTATCATCTTTTTCTTAACAACATCACACACATAAGATTCAATTTTAGATTTAATGATTTCTTTATGTTCATCACCCTCGTAGTTCTTTGGTTTTAGAGAACCATAATAACCTTTGGTATCTTCATAACTGTTATTCTTATTGTAGTGAGGAAGTTTATTCTCTAATAAATCTAAATGATAGGATACCTTAATTGTAGTTCCTAAATAAATGTATTTTCTTTTACCACCGATTGAAACCCATATTCCCCATTGTTGATTACCATACTTATCATCATCAAGGAAAATGGAGAAAGTAGGAAGGAACTTCTTATGATACTTAACCACATTGTTGTATCCATTAGTTCTCTCACTCTTCATCTTTCTTAACTCTTTTTTGAGTTCCTTAATCTTACCCAAATCAGATTCAATCTTCTTTTCCCTATCCTCAATCTTTCTTACTAAACTCTCATATTCTAATTTCTCATCTCTTTCCTTTTTAGGAATGAAATTAAAATCATCTCCAACTTTTTTTATTCTCCACTTATCATCCATATCACAAATTTAATGATTTAGAATTATCTCGAAAATTACCAACACTAAACTTAAAATTAGAGTGTAGGTATTCTGTAGAGTAATATAATAGATGTAATGAGGTTAAGGTTCTCCTCCTATTAAAAGTGAGAATCAGAAGAATTACCAACACTAAACTAAAAAGTTGGATGTAGGTATTCTGTTGAGTAACTAAGTAGATGTAATGAGGTTAAGGTTTCACCTCTTTAAGAAACCCAAAAACCGAGTGGGTATAAAACACAAAATAAATTATGAGTAATGTAAAAACAATTTTAAGAAAAGGTGGTAAAAGAGTTAAAACCACAAACTACATCGTGAAATCAATTGGATTTGATTTCAAAACACACAAATCATTTGGAATCAGATATGAGAAGATTGATTTAATCAACAATCGTTTATTCAATGAATGTAAGAATGAGTTTCATATTGAAAATAACTATGAAAACTTTTGGAACAGATTGAATGATATCAAGAGTGGTTGGTATGAAAAAAGAAGTGGTATTGTTAAAGTAATAGAGGTTTATCCAATTGAAGAATTCAGTTCAAAATTTCCAAAAGAATACAAAAATCTGATTAAGAAAACTTCTCCTTTAATGAATGGTTTTTATCCAATAGAAACTGATTATACTAAGAAGAAAAACAAACTATCTCTAATGATAGATGGGTTTATTAAAAAAGTTAAAAACCTATTGAATTTCAAATTAAAAACAATTAAAAATTAAAGATTATGAATAGAATAGGTTGAACTCATCCCTTAATTGAGTTGGTTTTTATTCATATTTTTAATTGGAATCATCCTCATCTTTATTGATGGGGGTTTTTCTCTTAAAGAGGTGATACGAATCCAAAAGAATCAGAGTGATAGATTGATATACTGTAAAGAGAAAACCACCTCAAACACTCTATAATTAAGTGTGGAAGTGGTTTATTCATTCCTCTGTAAAAACCAAATATTTTCACAGAATTTTGATAGGGTAATTCACCTCCACTATCCACTCCAATCCCAAAGTTTATGGGGTTAACTTAAATCTTCTTAAATTTGATTAATCAATTTTAAAGAAAAAATTATGAAGAGGATATTGATAATCTTAACGATAATTAGTGTAGTTGGGTGTTCTAAAGAAGAAAATTCAGATAATGAAAACAAATCAAATCCAATTTATCTTGGTGAAAACGGATTTACTGTCAAATCTTATGATTGGGGTGAGGTCGGGGATACTGGTGATATTGACGGGGAAGAATTTATAATAATTAGTGAGAATGAATTAAGAGACCGAATAAAAAATGGGGGAGATTTATTTAATGTTGTTACATCAAAAGTAACAAACATGGACTATTTATTTTTCAATACCGTTGTTGAAGAAGAATATTCAAACATTCCTGATGAAATAATTAGATGGGACGTTAGTAATGTTACCTCAATGGAAGGAACGTTTAAAAATAGTGATAGTGGAATTGTCAATTTATTAGGATATTGGGATGTTAGTAAAGTAACCAATATGAGTCATCTTTTTGAGGGTTCTTCAGAAGTAGGAGGTAGTTTTTCTTTGGAAGACCCATATTCACTTCATAATTGGGATGTTAGTAGTGTGACTGATATGAGTCACATGTTTCAATATGGGGGTAATATCATAACACCATTTCTTGATAATTGGGATGTTAGTAATGTTACTGATATGAGTTTTATGTTTACTTACACCTATATAAGTGATTACAATTCATTTATTAATTGGGATGTTAGTAATGTTGTTAATATGAGTAACATGTTTAATTCATGTGATATGGATATACCAATCGGGATGTGGGATGTATCAAATGTAGAAAATATGGAAAAAATGATGTATAGAGTAAATAGTTATTCTACCTATGGAGGTGATGGATATAATCTTAATAATTGGGATGTAAATAAGGTAACAAATTGTTCTGACTTTTCAACAGGTAGTAGTCATGGTTTCGGTATACCAAACTTTACAAATTGTGATCCTAACTAAATCTGAATAACTAAAAGTTAGAGGGTAAGTTCCATAAGGTTCTTACCCTTTTTTATTCCAATACATATTTTCTAACCTTAACAATAGTTTTAGTAGATACTCCCAACCTACTACTGATATCACGAACTGATTTTCCTTTCTCCAATAAAGAGATGATTTTCTTGGTTCTATCCTTACTCATAAAATCCCTTCTACTTTCAGTAGTTCCAACCTTTCTACCCAACTTACCACCATTCATAACATACATCTTCCTTCCCATCTCAGTTCTTTCTAAGATGTTTTCTCTTTCCAATTCATAAAGAGAACTCATTACTGATGTGATTAAGTTCCAAATAGGATTCTTCTTACCATTTTCCATAGATTGAAGATTACCCATACTCTTTACAACTACATTAATTCCCTTTTCTTCAAACGATTTAAGAGTAGTTAATGTATCAATGGTATTTCTACCTAATCTACTAAGTTCTTCAACAACTACTTCAGAAACTTTCCCTTCATTAACCAATTTAGATAGTTTGATTCCACCTTCTCTTTCAGAAAAGGGAATCTTACCACTTACACCCTTATCAAAGATTGTTAAATCGTAATTATCTTTATCTAATTTGAATCTCTCACCTTCCTGTTGAATCGTAGATGTTCTATTGTATTTTATTCTCATAGTGTTGTACTTTAATATTTTACCTAAATATACAACAATTCTATCAATAAACCAAAGAGATAGTAGTTAGAGTGTGTTGTAATGTTATTTAAGGTTAAAAGGAACACAAAATAAAATTCCTTATTTTTGTTTGTAATTAGTTTAATCAACTATATAAAATCAATAAAAACACAAGGGGTTTAAGAGAATAATTGGATTTTAATAAACTAATACAAAAAGTAATTAGAGATTTTTTTCTCTAAAATATCGTGTATTAATTTTTCTAAAAAATAAAATGAACGAACAACTAATTAAATTCATAGAACTCTGTTTAATGGACGGAGTTATTTCTGATAAAGAAAGAAGGGTAATCTTTACTAAATCTGAGGAACTCGGAATATCCAAAGATGAGTGTGAAATCATATTAGAAGGAATGATTCAAAAACATTCTAAGAAAAACAGTTCTCAACCCCAAAAGAAGAAAGGTTTCTTCGGAAGTATTATGGATGAGGTAAAGAAAGGTGTTGATGAGGTTAAGAAAAACGTTGATGTTGATTCAATTACTGATAAAGTAAACTCGTTTAGAGAAGAGTATGAAAAAAAAGTAAAAGAATCAAGAACTAAAACCTCATCAATTGTTCAGGAGGAAAAACCTCAATCAAATACAACTTCATCAGAAGGAATTAAGGATGAGGAAAAAGTTGTAGGTGAAAGACTTCAGAATGATTCTGATAATGGTGAGTTTATTTTAAATCAATCAAAAAAATTTGATAACTCATTCGAAATGATTCTGTATATCAGAGACAGTTTCAGAGGGGGTCCTAATTACTATGAAATAGATAGTTTTAGAAATTTGATCCAACCCAAATATTTTGGAAAAAACATCTGGAATTCAACTATTCGTGAACAATTGATCGATAACGAGAGGACACCACAAGGTAAACAACTCCCTCTAGGAAATGTGAGTAATAGAGGAGTGATAATTAAAAAAGAATTATTATTCGGGATAATTGATAGAGATGAAGGTGTTTTATTTTTCCCACCTATAAACATGAAATTTGGAAAAAAAGAAACAAATATTTATGACTACCCAAAAATCACATTAATAAATGGGAAAAAGGAATTACTGAGAGGAAATCAATCTCCCCTTCAGAGAGAAAAAATAATTCACGAGATTTCTGATTTTCAAATTTTTCAGAAGGGGAAAAGTATAGATGGTGGACCTAGTTATACATATATTACATACAATAACCAGGATTTGTGTTTTAATTTTGAATATAATGATACAAATTTTAGATTAGGTCAGGGTGGTTTTAATTATGACACATCACATGAATTTAAGTTAACATTTAATTCAACCCTCATCAATAAGATACTCTCATATATTGGAACTATGTTCAATAATGGTTAACCTGATAAAATAGAGAATATTAAAAAAATCAGAACTGATTTTTCTTTGTAGGTTAAAAACTATCTATCACAAATAACTCACTTTATAATTAATCTCATAGATTTGGATTATAATGAACTAATACAAATAGTTACAAAAGATTTTTTCTATAAAATATTGTGTATTAATTTTTTTAAAAAATAAAATGAACGAACAACTACTTAAGTTTATAGAACTCTGTCTAATGGACGGAGTTATTTCTGATAAAGAAAGAGAGGTGATTTTTCGTAAATCAAAAGAATTGGGGGTTCCAGAGGATGAGTGTGAGATTATTCTCGAAGGAATGATTCAAAAACATCAAAAGGAAAATCAAATTAATACTAGTTCACCAATTCCCAATAAAGAAGAAAAATTAGTAGAACATAAAATTAATATTCCCGAAAATAATTCTGAAATACCAAGTGATGACTTACTCAAAAAAATATTCTATAAAGATTACATTCCCCAAAAAAAAGAAATTGATGAAAAATTAAAACTATTACGTTTACGTTATAAAGAATCAATCTCTGATAAAAAAAATCAAAATCAAATTGATAAAAATAATATTGAAAAACAATTCATTCGGGATGAATACGAATTAATCAAAAAATCAAGAGAATTACAATTTAAATTTCATGATCAAACATTTTCCTGTTTTAAGAAATTATACATTGAATCACCTATATTATTTCAATCGAGTTTGTTTTCATCTTTACTTTCATCAACAAAAATTGATAATGAGAAACAAATTTTAAACTTAACTCGTTACAATAAATACATTCATGAAAATGAAATCAATTATGATGAAAATATTGATTTATTATTTAAAAAAATTAAAAAAGGAGGTAATCACTTCAAGGAAGTTGAATTATTACTTGAAAAAAGAAAAAACCTAATAACATATTATAATTCTTTTCATATGATGTTAATCAGTTTACAAGAAGATAAAATTGGAACATATATGGATGTGTATGTTGAGTTAGAATCCTTAGGTATATTCAACAGTTTTTTTGAAAAAAGTGTTTTAGAAAAACTTACTCAATTAAACGAAACGGTAATAAAAATTGATAACCGTCTTAGGTTAGTGAATAGTCAATTAAGTAAAACAAATAATTATTTATCAATATTAAATAAACACATGTATAATATGAACATCCAAATTGGAGAGATTTCTAATAAGTTAAACACTTTGGAAGATATTTCTTATTCAATTAAAGAAGGAAATAATTTGATGAGGGAGGGAAATGAGTTATTAAAAGATGTTAGGTCAGGAATAAGATTCAATAATCTTATTTCTTCAATACAAACTTACCAACTATACAAAATCAATAAAAACACAAGGGGTTTAAGGAATTAATCTCATTAATTTAAATTATCAAACAAAATGAATAAAAATCTTAAAATCATAATAGGAATTTTATTTTATCCATATGGATTATACCTTATCTATGTGTGGTATAAGGAAAATAAAAAATTAAAAGAAATAAATCATTCAGTAAGAACTGAATCCACATCAACAGTTAAAGAAGAACAGATAGTTAATAAACCTTCATCAGAGAAATTAAAAGATAAGGAACAAGTGGTTGAAGAAGTAAGAACTGAATCTTCATCAATTGTTCAGGAAGAAGAACCTCAATTAAACACATCATCATCAGAAGAATTACAAGACGATGAAATGGAGGTTGAAGAAGTAATAACTGAATCTTCATCAATTGTTCAGGAAGAAGAACCTCAATTAAACACATCATCATCAGAAGAATTACAAGATGATGAAAAGGTAAAGGAAGAACCTTTAGTTGATTTATCTAATGATGATTTCAAAGAGAATGAAACATTAGGAAGTGAAAAAGTTGAAGAAAGTATTGAAGTTCTTAAAGAAGAAATTTCGAATGAATTAATAAGGATAATAACAAAAGGTATTGTTGGATTCTATTGTTTTGAATTTAAAACTGATTCTATTAAGGTGTTAAATCTTGAGAGAATATATTCAAATGATGACATTAAAGGTAGTCCATGTTTTATTGAACAATTTGATGAAAAACTTCAAGTATTGGATGAAAATGAATCCGAATATGATTTAAAAGTTAAAGATGGTGAAATATTTTATGATGATGATAGTGTTGGTGTTGTTAAACTTTATGATTTTTATATAATAAGTGATTCTTATACCAGTAGATATAATGATAGAGTTGTTAAATATATACGAATTCAATCCCAAAAGGAATTTAAAGACGGTAGTCGAGGGATTATGTGGGGTGGTGGTAATATTTTACCTGACCAATTAAGTAAAGTTGAAAAAATTGTATACTTATATAACAACATCACCTCACATAAGGATATGGTTTCTTTAAATGAATCATATTTAAAATACAATAGTAAAATAGTGGAAGAAAAAGAGTTGTTCATTAATGAACTTGATGTTGACGGGAATGGAGTTGTTGATATTTCAGAAAACACCGATTTTTCTAAACTATTAAAAACCAAACAAAAAATATTAATTGAATTTGAAAAATCTGAAGGGAAATCATACGTTCAAAATTTTATAAAACTTTCAAAGTTTTTAAGTGATAAATCTCAAAATATTCAAAGTTTATTTGAAAAATTAAAAGAAGAAGAAAGTAACATTCCACATAGTGATTACCTTGATTATATTGGAATCATTAGAAATCAAATTCACACATATAATCTCATGTTAATATCATCTTTGAATATGGTTGTTTCTTTGGTTGATGATGATAGAATCACATTTTACGAAATCTATGAAACTTTTGATAACCTCAATGTTTTTTCATCTAATCACGAGAAAGAAGTTTCAATGAAGTTAAATAATATTGAAAACAAACTCGAAGATGTAATTCAATCAATTAATGAAATGGAAATTAATATTTGTAATGAATTGATGAATTTACAGTTTATTTCAGAAGATATTTCGGAGGGTATTAATGGTTTATCCAAAGGGTTAAGTGAAATTAACTCTTCAATTCAGACAAATAACCTCCTCACTGGTATCCAAACATATCAACTATACAAAATCAATAAAAACACAAGGGGTTTAAGAGAATAATTGAATTATAATAAACTAATACAAAAAGTAATTAGAGATTTTTTTTCTGAAAATAAGTTGACCTTAATAGGTCAAATTCAGTGGTATCCTCCTAACGAAAAAGAAATAAAGAAAACTTTCGAAAAAAAAGGGATTAAGATATCTCAACAAAGAATTAAGTATTTCAAAACAAATGAACTTGAAATTAATTCTGAAACGAATACATCAGATTATCGTCAACTATTAATAAGTGAGATAGAAGAGGATGGTGTTTTCTATTGTATATACGATTACATAACAATGGGAAGGATGGGACAAAAAATAAGGTATAAGTTTCAAATAAAAGACTTTCAACAATCGATGAATCTCTCTGATTACAATATAGAGTTATTAGATAAAACGATGATTATGATTCGTTAATGTTTCTTGTAACTGAAAATACACTTTTTTTCCAAAATGGGTATCGGAGTGATTTTTATATCGGAATCAATTTTTTCTCCTTAAGGAAAATGATAGGGTAATTATATTTAATACATCAAATGTTGTTTGGATTTATTTCTCCAACCAGATTGATTCTTATACTTTACAAAAAACACCTTTAAATCACTTTGATTGGGATAATCCACAAAGTATATTTTCTTATCAGATTGGTTTTGATAATCAACGAAATACCACAACCCCTTATTTCCATCAACTTGGTTTGGGTAATCAACTTTAAATACTTTCAAATCAGATTGATTTTCATAATCAACTACAAATACTTTTATATCAGATTGGTTGGAATACTTAACAGAGTAAACCTTCTGAGAGTATGATGTAAGAGGTACAAGAAATAAAACAAATAATAGTTTTTTCATGTGGTTAAAGGATTATTATAAGAATTGATATTTAATCTTTCACAAGATAAAATTAAAAAAACTCCTCTGTGATATTTATAGTAAGAGGAATGAACCTCTATGAACTAAAATGAATAACATAATGGAAACAATAAACGAACACGAAATAGATGGTTTAATCCAAACCATGAGAGAAACTGGTATCAAAGGTTTAATGAAATACACAGATGTATTGGTATTAAACCACATGATGGAAAGAGGTTGGATTCCACCAATTGAAAAAAGAGATAAACTGATTAAAACTCTAAAAGGAGAATCAGATATGGAATACAACGAAATAATGAACCTTATTCAGAGATACGATGAGTGGAGGAAGTTTCTACCATCTTATTCGTTGAGGTTGAATCAAAACCTTGATGGAATCAATAAAAGGATGAATTCTATAATTCCTTTCAAATATGTTGGGAACTCACCTAACAAAAGATTGATTGGATTTGTAGATGAAGGGAGTGATATCAATATCTATGATGGAATAGGAAAGAATCTGATATTATTAGGTTCAGTAGATAAGAAGAGTTGGAGTATCAGTTGGGGGAGTAATTCTTTACTTCAACAAGAACACACCTCATATATAACCTCATCAGTTAGAAAACTTAAAGAACAAACGATTGTATAATGGAAGATAAGTTTAACGAATACATAGAAGGGTTAGAATCCCATAGATGGGTTGGTGTTACTGATTTATCAGAACAATTTGGAATATCAGAAAGAACCGTATTTCAATGGTTGAAGGACGGTAAGATTGAAGGAGTTAAATGGAAGAACAGAAGATTGATAAATGTTCCATCTGTTTTTGGATATCTACTAAAGAAGAAGGTGATTGAGGTAACTCAAATCAGAGAACAAGAATTAAAAAGAGAATTGGAATTAAAAGAGTTCCAAAAATAACTTGGGAGGAGTGTATTGGTGTTGGGAGGGATTATGATATTGTAAATTTATCCCAAATGATTTTTTTCATTACCCTCTCTACATCATTAACCCATAATTTCTCTAACCCTTTCTAAATAAATTTCTTTTGGGAGTAATCCAATATCAAAAAGAGATTTTTCTTTTTTAAGTTTTTCTTCCTGATGTTTTGTGATTCCAAATGAATTTTCAGATTCATCATCTTTAAGATTAGTACTGAAAATTTTATCATTATTTTTCATTCTATCACCTTTTAGGATATTGTAGTATCCATCAAACACCTTTTGAGATTTATGTCCTGTCATACTCATAATGACCCTTGGGGGAGTTCCACTTTCAATCTGTTCTCTAATAAACGTTTTCCTTCCAATATGTGATGAAACTTTCTCATATAATTCAACTGATATTTCAGTTCCTTTCACAATAGTTCTATCAAGGTTGTATTGAGGAGATTTAACACCTCTATTTAATCCAATTTCTTTACATATTTCTTTTATATGTTTATTAAACTTAGTTCCAGAAATTGAATTCCCTTTATTGGTTCGAGGAAATAAATAATCTTCTTTTCCTTTACCACTTGAATATTTGTTGAAGATATTCATTGTTAATCTATTGAGTGGAACTCGTGTTATTTTCTTAGTTTTTTCAGATTGATATTTTATTTCACCTTTCATTCTATCCTTAGAATCAAACTCTTTGTCATCAACCCTTAAGGTAATTAAATCTCCAAACCTCATTCCAGTTCCACATAAGAATAACAACATATCTTTATAAACCTCATATGATGTAACAATTGTGTAATCCTTTTTTCTTTTTGGTGTGGTGTTTTTCATGTAATGTAACACACCTTTTTTCTTATAATCTAAATGGTTTTCATTGGAATAATCAAACTTGTCAAACTTGTAGATTTTCAAAACCTCATCCCTTTTTAAGAATATGATATCTTTCTCTATATCTGTGAAAACTTTTTTGGGAATAGGTATTGAAAAGATTACTCCGATTTTATCTCCAACCCACTTACTGAAGGATACTAAAACCTTTAATCTTTTCTTTATTGTTGAAGGTTGTAATCCTCTCTTATCACAAAACTTAATCAACCCACTTACAAAGGTTGTGTCAATATCTTCAGTAGTTAATTGAATATTTTCTCTTTGTTCATACACATTAGAGAACCTTATTAAATCTTTGATAGAACCTACAACACTTCTTATGTATGAATCTGTATTTTGAGTCAGAATTTTATACTCTTCAGATTTAATCCAATCATAATATTTTTCAAGAAGAATTATAAAATGAACATCAGAAAGTGATTTTTTTTTCTTTTGAATTTTATCAGTTCGAAGGTGAGTCTTTATTAAATCAACTGTTGGAATCCCTCCACTTCTTTCAATCTCAAAAACAATATCCTTAATTTCCTTTTCTTTAGTTTTTAGAAGTAAGTTCTTTTCAATGTGATTAGGTTCTTTATCTTTAATTGGATTCTTTTTCCTCGTATTCTTCCAATTGGGATTCCAATTCTCATACCGAACTTTTATTCCAGATGACAAATTAAGTATTTTGTTATCTACAAATAATCTTACAAGAATAGTAACCTCATCTTCAGGTAGATAAAGTTCCTTTTTCTTTCTAAATAATGGTACAAGATTTATTGTCATACTTTACACAATGAGTACCAAAGATACAAAAAAGAACCGTATAACTTTACACAAAACTTTACACAAGGAGGTGTATTAAAAGATAAAACCCTCTAAATCAATGATTTAAAGGGTTTAAAAGTGGTACCTCCAGGAATCGAACCAGGGACACAAGGATTTTCAGTCCTTTGCTCTACCAACTGAGCTAAGGTACCTCCAAAATTGGAATGGCAAATATAACTTCCTTTTCCAAAATGCACAATGATTCATATAAAAAATGTTCAGTACTTTAGCGGTGCAATTAAAATCGAATGAATTTAGTTATAGATATCGGGAATACGCAAAGCAAACTTGCGGTGTTTGAAAACCACAGCTTAGTGTTTCAAGAAGCAGTTGATTCTAAGGTTTTGAATGCTGCACAAAAGTTGATGAAAACGCATCCAATTCAACGTGCGATTGTTTGCAATGTTTCGCAATCCCAACCCGAATTGATTTTATTTTTAGACACTCATATCCCAGTAATTCAATTGACTTGGGAAGCAAAAGTTCCTTTTCAAAATCACTATCAAACCCCCCAAACTTTGGGCGTAGATCGCATAGCATTGGTAAGCGGAGCTGTTGCTCACCATCCCAATCAAGACGTACTAATTATAGACGCTGGAAGTTGTATTACTTATGACTACAAAACAGCTAATGAGGTGTATGTTGGAGGCGCAATTTCCCCAGGAATTCAAATGCGGTATGCTGCTTTGGCAAATCAAACCCAAAACCTTCCACATTTGAAAAAAGAAATGCCGATCGCTGCCCATGGAGCATCAACTTCGGGCTCCATTCACTCAGGAATTGTTAACGGTGTTTGCCACGAAATCAAAGGATTTATAAATCACTACCGCAGCCAATCGGAAAATTTAACAGTTATTTTAACAGGTGGAGACGCAGATTTTTTGTCAAAAACCATAAAAAATGGCATATTTGCGGATTCCAATCTATTACTAAAGGGATTAAATACAATTTTAGCACTTAATTTAACCGAATGATAAATAAAATCACCACTATTTCTTTCCTGTTTTTTGCTGTGTTTGCAATGGCTCAAAAAGGAAGTCTCTCGCCTTATTCTTTTTACGGTATCGGAGAAAATACGTTTAAAGGAACTGCTGAAAACAGAATGATGGGTGGGTTGAGTTCTTATTCGGATAGCATTCATTTGAATCTTCAAAACCCTGCAGGTTATGCCTCTTTACAGCTGGTAAACTATTCAATAGGAGTCAATCATATCGACACGAATTTAAATAGTTCAGAAGCCAATACCAAGAATACGACTGCTGGAATTGATTATTTGGCGGTAGGAATCCCTACCAAGCATTTTAATTTTGGATTTGGAATCATTCCCAAAAGTTCGGTGGGATATCGACTGTTGATTGAAGATTTGACAACTGAACCCAACCAATCGACACAATTTGAAGGGTCGGGAGGTGTCAATCAGGTTTTCTTCAGTGCGGGAAAAAAAGTTTTCAAGGATTTTGGAGTAGGACTCACAGCCAATTATAATTTTGGATCGCTGAATCATATCAGCACCCTTGTTATTCAAGATGTTGAACTTGCCACTGTGTTGAATAACGAATCCTCTTTGAGTGGATTTACGCTTACCTTGGGATTGGATTATCACAAACAACTTTTGTCAAAATGGGATATTCAAGCCAATTATCAATTTTCTCCCGAAGGGAAATTGAATTCTAGCAATTCAAAATCGATCATCACGCGTCCTCGTTTAAGCAATACCGGAGGAGACGAATTAATCGTTGATCTTGCAGCCACAGGCTTGGATGAAACCACTATTACGATTCCCGGAACTCACTCGCTGGGCTTTAGTTTTGGAGAGAACAAAAAATGGTCAGCAGGAGCACAATACACTTTTTCGACCAGTGGCGGATATGAAAACAAACTTTTTACGATGAGTAATGTAGCCTATAAAAGGGCTTCACAACTTTCAGTGGGTGGTTTTTATATTCCGAAGTTCAACTCATTTACGAATTATTTTAGCCGGATTGTTTATCGGGCAGGTGTTCGTATAGAAAAGACGGGATTGCATATAAACAATCAGTCTATTGACGAACTTGGCATATCTTTTGGATTGGGATTACCGTTGAACGGATTGTCGAGCGCCAATATTGGTGTTGAGTTTGGAAAACGCGGCACCTTAAGCGAAGGATTGGTAGAGGAAAATTTTGTTGCCATCCGAATTGGCCTTTCGCTAAACGATCGTTGGTTTATCAAAAGAAAATACAATTAAGATTAATTAAATTATAAACTATGTACATAAAGACTCAAAAATCGATAACCGTATGGATGGTTCTTTTAGGATCGTTTACCATGCTACGTGGACAAATGGACAACAATTGTCTAACCAACTTATCCATTTTTGCAGAATATGCAAAAGTCAAAAATTATGATGCGGCCTATGAGCCTTGGACAAAAGTAAATACAGAATGTCCTTCGCTTAATGTGGCCACGTTCAAATATGGAGAAAAAATATTGGCACACAAAATCAAAAACGCTTCGGAAGACGAAAAACAAGGCTTTGTTTCTAATTTAATGAAGCTATACGACGACTGGTTGATTCACTTTCCTAAAAATAAAGCAGGCCAAAGTGAAGTAGGAAAAATCATTGCGGACAAAGCACAATCCATGCTCGATTATAATGTAGGTTCGAAAAAAGAGGTTTTCGAAATGTTTGACAAAGCATTTACAGAAGACGCAGCAAGCTTTACCTATCCCAAAGGATTGTACAATTATTTCAAAACCCTTTATCAACTCTACAAGTCGGGAGACAACACGGTAACTATCGAAGCTTTGTTTAACAAGTACGAAGATGTTTCGGAAAAGTTTGAGCTTGAAAACACCAAATTGGCTAAAAAGTTAGACGTTATTCTTAAAAAAGAGGACAACGGGACTGCATTGACCTCTCGTGAAACTCGAAACAAACGGGTTTATGAAATCAATTCGGTTGCCAATACGACTTACGCCAACAATCTAGATGCTATTATAGCACAAGAATCGACCTGTGAAAACCTAATCCCTTTGTACCGAAAGAATTTTGATCAAAACAAAACCAATGAGGTTTGGTTGAATCGTGCTGCTGGAAGAATGGACGGAAAAGAGTGTACAGACGATCCGTTGTTTGTGGAATTGGTAGAAGCACTCCACACACTCAACCCTTCAGCAAATTCAGCCTACTATTTGGGCTTGTTGAATGACAAAAAGAACAACAGCTCGGAGGCACTTCGTTATTACGAAGAATCGTTGACATTGGAGTCAGATCCCTACAAAAAAGCCAAAACGCTCTTTAAAATAGCTGTTAAGTTTAAAAAACGAGGACAAAATAGTTCTGCCCGATCTTATGCCAATAAAGCGCTATCGTTTCAACCTTCATTAGGTCGTGCTTACTTGTTGATTGCTAGTTTGTATGCAAGCAGTGCCAATGCTTGCGGAAAAACACAATTCGAAAAAAGAGCAGTGTATTGGTTGGCAGTAGAAACCGCCAAAAAAGCAGGACGTGTTGATGCTTCTCTTAAAGAAACAGCGGCCAAAACTGCAGCAAGTTACGAGGGAAGAGCGCCTAGTAAAACAGATATTTTTACCGAAGGAATGGCTGGGGAAACCGTAACATTTGATTGTTGGATTAAAGCCAGCGTTAAAGTGCCTACTTTGTAGGAATGATTATACATCTAAAATATATATTCAAAACCATCATGGGAGTTGCACTTCTCACGATGGTTTTTTCATGTCAAGATAACTACAGGGAAATTCAAAAGATCAATCAATTCAACTTCATTCCCGTTGGAATTGCCGAAACTATGCGGTTGGTTTATACGGATTCTTCCAAAACAAAAGCCGTTTTGACCGCTCCGATCAATAAAGATTTTACCAACCAAAAATTTCCTTTTTCAGAATTCCCAGACGGTTTAAAGGTTGTTTTTTATGACAAAGAAATGAATGCAACCGAAGTAACTTCTGATTATGGAATTTTATATAACAGAACCCAAATTATTGATTTACAAGGAAATGTAGTGATTCAAACTCATGATGGGGCTGTCTTAAAAACATCTCAACTTTATTGGGATCCCGATCAGGAGTGGCTTTTTACTGAAAAAAACTTTACATTTACCAGTGATGATTACGACATCAATGCAGAACGACTGGATGCCAGTCGTAATTTTACAGTTTTTAGAACGGGCGCATTGAAAGGAACCATCGCAGTTGAAGAAAACAACACACTCTAAATAATTATGAAATACTTTAAAATATCAGAATTTCTATACCTATTCCTAGCCTTTTTTTTCTTGTATATTGGAATTTCTGAATGGAACACAAACCCTAGTCGGGCTTATTTATCATTATTTTTTATGATACTGTCCGCAGGAATGTATTTTTTTAGGAGACACTTCAGAAGGAAAATAGATCAACGAAATTCCCAAAAATGATCGACACCGAAAGTATAGTCATCATCGGAAGTCTATTGCTGTCAGCTTTTTTTTCGGGGATGGAAATTGCTTTTGTTTCTACGAATAAAATTTATCTAGAGCTTGAAAAGAAAAAGCAAGGAATTGTCCCCAAAATACTGACTCATATAACAGAATCACCTTCTAAATTTATTGCTACCATGCTTGTTGGAAACAACATTTCTATGGTAGTATATGGAATTTTTATGGGAGAAATGATTTTGAAATTGTTATTCCCTAACTACCTTAACCTAGAAAATATTCCCTTATTGTTGGTTTTTTACCAATCACTGATTTCTACAGCAATTATTTTATTGATTGCCGAATTTTTACCCAAAGTATTGTTTCAAATATACTCCAATACAGTATTTAAGGCCTTTGTTTTGCCGGCATTCGTTTTTTACATTATTTTCTTACCCATTACCAAGGTTGTATTATGGGTTTCAAACACTGTTTTAAGCCGATATCTTCATACTCAAGGTGATGAAGTACCTTCGGTATTTAGCAAAATGGAATTGGGAAATTATATTTCAGAACAATTAGAATCTGCCGAACACCAAAAACCGTTAGATAGTGAAATTCAAATTTTTCAAAACGCTCTGGATTTCTCTAACGTAAAAGCACGTGAAGTCATGGTTCCTCGAGCTGAAATCACCTCTTTAGAACGCTACGAAAGCCTTCAAACTCTCCAAGAATTGTTTGTGAAAACAGGATACTCCAAAATTTTAATTTATCAAGGAAATATTGATAATATCATTGGATATGTCCATTCGTTTGACTTGTTTAAAAACCCCAAATCCTTACGATCCATAATTCTCCCTGTTGAATACATTCCAGAAACAATACTAGCTAAAGATGTATTGAATATACTCACAAAAAAACACAAAAGCATTGCCGTTGTTTTGGATGAATATGGAGGTACAGCAGGAATGATTACTGTTGAAGATATTGTAGAGGAGTTATTTGGTGAAATTGAAGACGAACACGATACGCAGCTAATGGTTGAGGAAAAAGTCGATCAAAACACGTTTTTGTTTTCAGCTCGATTGGAGATCGATTATCTCAATGACACCTACCGCTTGGACCTTCCGGAGAGCGAACAATACGAAACATTAGGAGGACTAATAGTACACAATACACAAGAAATTCCCAATCAAGGAGATCTCATTCAAATCGATTCGTTTGATATATTTATAAAAGAAGTTTCGAATACGAAAATCAATTTGATTGAACTCCAAAAAACAAACCCATGATTCGTTTTATATTAAACGCTAAGGGTCTTTTATAATTGGTAAGGAAATTGTATTTTCGCCTACTGTTTTCAACCAAATAAAGTTTAAATATGGCAATTTTAGGAAAAATTAGAGAGCGTTCTATATTTTTAATTCTGGTAATCGGGATGGCATTGTTTGCCTTTGTAATATCCGGTGTTTTTGATGGAGGAAGTGGATCTGGATTCGAAACAAGAGCTCCTATAGGAGAAGTCGAAGGTGAAGAACTTTCCATTTCTGAATTTCGCAACCAAGTCGATTTTTCGGAAAGAAATTTTAACATGACTTCCAGTCAAGCGGTTGAAAATGTGTGGAACCAAATGCTCCGATCAACTATTTTACAACAAGAGTTCGAAGCTCTTGGTCTGGGAGTAGGAAAATCGGCTCTAGAATTGGTGTTAAGTGAAAATCCAAACTTTAATTCCGATACTCGATTTCAAAACGAAATAGGACAGTTTGATATTCAAAAATTCATCGAATTTTTAGCAGAAATAAAAGCAACAAACCCAATTGCCTTCGAACAATGGAGCAATCAAGAGGAATCGCTTAAAAACGCATACCGTCAAACGGTTTATCAAAATTTATTGAAAGTTGGCTTGAATGCAACTCAAAAAGACGGCGAATACGCGTTTTTTGCAGAGGGAAATACTGTGAATATCCAATACGTTCAAATCCCTTACTCCAGTGTTCCTGACAGCTTGGCTCCTGTAACCAAAAAGGATATTAAAAACTACATTGAAGCTCATCCTTCGGATTTTGAGGTTGAAGCATCTCGAGATATTCAATATGTTTTGTTTGATGAATCTCCTTCGTTGGAAGATGAAAATACTATAAAAAGAAGCCTAGAGGCATTGCTGGAAGAAAAAGAAGCTTATAACGATGTTTCTAAATTGACAGAAACACTTCCAAGCATCGCCTCAGCAAAAAACATTTCTGAGTTTGTTAATGAATATTCAGACATCAAATTTGATTCTATATATGTTGCAAAAGGAGCTTTGCCTTCTTCAGCAGCCAATACTTTATTTGAACTTCCTGAGGGTGAAGTTTTTGGCCCCTATTTAGACAACGGCTACTACAAGTTGTCACGAATGTTGGATCGTAAAAAAGGAGGTTCAGTTCGAGCCAGCCATATTTTGATTTCCTATCAAGGATCTTCAAGCGCGGCTCCTACCATTACAAGAAGCAAAGCAGCAGCCAAAGCAGAGGCACAAAGATTATTGCAAAAAGCCAAAAACAATCCAGCATCCTTTTCGGACCTGGCCAAAGAATTTTCGGACGGTCCTTCCAAAAGTAAAGGAGGCGATTTGGGCTTCTTTCAAGAAGGAGCGATGGTTCCTGCCTTTAATGATTTTGTGTTTTCAAATCGAAATGGTAAAATTGGAATGGTTGAAACTGACTTTGGGTTTCACGTAATTCAAATTACAGGAAAGGAAGATGTTGTACTTTTAGCCACTGTAGCTCGTAAACTAGTACCCTCTGATGAAACTAGTAACTTGGTATTTAATAAAGCCACTAAATTTGAAATAGCAGCTCAAAAAGGGAAGGATTTTGTTGAGGTTGCTGAACAAGACAAGTATTCGGTTCGACCTGTTAAAAACCTTAAGGTTTTAGACAACAACCTCCCAGGTCTTCAAAATCAACGGCCTTTGGTTCAGTGGGCTTTTTCTGAGGACACTCAAGTAGGAGATGTCAAGCGCTTTAATGTGAATACAGGAGGGTATGTGGTAGCACAGCTAACTCAAGCCGTTGAAAAAGGACTTTCTCCAGTTGAAGCTGCTACAGCAAAAGTGACTTCGATTTTGCGAAATAAGAAAAAAGCTACTTATATTTTAGAAAATTATTCAGATAGCGACACGCTAGAGGCCTTTGCTTCTTCAAACAATGTTAATGTAAATTCAGCAGCAGCGCTTAACACACAAGCCGGAACGCTTTCGGGAGCAGGAAGAGAACCCCTAATTGTTGGGACTGCATTTTCAATGGCTGAGAATGAAGTTTCTGAGCTGTTGAAAGGTCAAAACGGAGTGTATAAAATCAAAGTCACTCAGTCTTCTAAAGCAGCTCCGATTGAAAATTACATGTTTTTCACCAATCAACAGCAAGAAAAATACCGCGCTAACATTTTGTCCAAAGTGTTTACAGCATTGAAAGACTCAAAAGAAGTGATTGACAACAGAGCAGAGTATTACTAAATAAAAATATACAATATATAATTCAACCCTTACCTTCTTGGTAAGGGTTTTTTTGCGGACAAATACTACATAAACGTAGGAATAAAACTACAGTTTGTAAACTTCAAAAATATACATTTTCAAATCATATCGTTCTTTTAATTTCATAAAAGTATCAATTTTATCTGGGGTACTCAATAAGGGGTTGTTTTTATGAAAATTTGAGGTATTAAATAAAAGTTATTGAAATAAGAAATAAAAATTTCATAAAAGCCTTTTTTGTCACTATAAAATACTGTGAGAAATTTAGCAGTATGATTTTGAATCTTAACCTAAACCTACAAATGAAAAACTCTCTTGATTTTAAATAAAAAAATTAAGGGAGTTTTTTTTTATAGGGATTGTAAAAAAAAGTCCCACCGAAGCAGGACAAAAGATTTTCATCTTCGGCATATAGCCTTATTGTGATAAGAATGATTTAACTAAAAATCATGTCAAAGGTATTTAAATTTTATTAAAAACCAAATTAGTTTTAAAATACGTTAATGAAAACATTAGGAATATCTTTAGGCGTCGATTCGGTAGGATGGTCATTGATAGACTCAAATAAAAGAGTTGAGGGGATGGGCGTGCGTATTTTTGCATCGGGAGTTCAAAACCTAGGAATGGGAGAGCGAGAAGTATCAAACAAAGCTTCAAGAAGAGGAGTCCGTTTGGTAAGAAAGGCACATTTTAGAACGCAACTTAGAAAACAACTACTACTACATTTTTTAATAGATCACAATATGTGCCCTTTGTCACATTCAGATGTGGCGCAATGGAAAAATCAAAAAATATTCCCTGTTCAAAAGAGTAAAGAATGGTTTGCTTTGAACCCCTACGAACTTCGGAGCAAGGCTATACACGAAGAAATATCACTGCATGAATTTGGAAGGGTTTTGTATCATTTGGCACAGCGCAGGGGATTTTCTTCGGTCCATTCCCGATTTGACCCAACATTAAATACATTGAAACTGGGTAATCCTGAAAAAAATACCATAGGAATCCACGAAACCAAACGAAAAATAAGAAAAAACACTTTGGGGCAATACCTGCATTCGATTCAACCGGAAGCCAATACAAGCTACCAAAAGAAATCCGCCCGAATTCGAAACAGATATACAGAAAGGTCTATGTATATTCATGAGTTCAACGTCTTATTTGAATCTCAAAAAAAATATCATTCTGAATTAACCAATGCTGTAAAAAGCAAATTGGGAGTTGGTTTGGATGAGAAAAATACGGCAAAAGGTCTTTTGTTTTTCCAACGTCCTTTGAAAACCAAAAAACATTTGGTTGGGAATTGTCCCTTTGAACGAAATAAGTCAAAAGCCCCTTCCAGTTGTCCAGAGTTTGAAATGTTGAAAATTTACAAATGGGTCAATTCAATTCGTTACAACAATTCACCGCTATCTGAAGAGCAAAAGAAGCTAGCTATTCAAGTGGCGCTTAAGTTTACACAATTTTCCTTTTTGAAAGTTAGAAAAGCGCTAAATAAAATGGGTGCTTCCGACTCCTTTAACTACAATGACAACGATATTCAAACTTTATCCCATACTTTGGTATTGCTCAGCAAGCCCAAATTTTTTGGAAGGAATTGGTTTGAATTTTCCGAAAAAGAACAAGAAGATATATGGCATGTATTGTATTTTTTTAAAGACAAAAATAAATTAATATCCTATGCCGAAACGCATTGGGGATTTTCCCCCAGCATTGCTAAAGAGCTTTCTGAAATTTCTTTAAAAACAGAATATGCGGAGCTGAGTCGTAAAGCCATTCGAAACATCATGTTTTTTCTTAAAAGATCGATAAGTTACGAACTGGCTGTAATTCTTGGAGGAATAAAGTCATCGCTTGGAGAGCGTTGGAAGCGTCTGGAAGAGGGAGATATTCAAGCCCTCGTAGATTCTGTAACATCCCTGTATAAAGAAAATGAATTGTATGGTTTTATTCCTGCCCTTCAATCTCATTTGAGAGACGAATTTCAATTTTCAAAAAAACAGATTCAAAAGCTATACGGAATAACTTCACAGATTTTAGATTATGAACCTTTAAAGCTATTGCCAATCAGTGCTAGAGAGGATAGGGAGATTGTTGCTCTAAATAAACCTTTGCTAGTAACTGCTATTTTTCAATTGAGAAAAGTAGTCAATCAAATCATTCAAAAATACGGGTCTGTTGACCAAATTAAAGTAACTCTTTTGCCTGAGTTAAAAGCTAGCCGTTATCGACGAAGAATCATTTATTCTGAGCGCAAAAGAAGAAGAAAAGATTCACTAAATATTAAACAAAAAGTAATTGATTTAGGTAAAAACCCAACATTCTTAAACATCACCAAACTACAATTGTGGGAAGAATCAAAAGGGTTTTGTCCTTATACTGGCAGTTCGATTGAGCTAGAAGATCTTTTTACAAACAAAGTCTCAGTTGTTTATATTCGACCATGGGAACGTTTTCTCAATGACTCTAATTTGAACCGAGCCCTTTGTAAGACCCATTTTAAAAAACATATTGAGGGACAAACTCCCTATGAATTCTTTTCTTCTAACTCAAAATACAATTGGGATACTATCAAACAAAGGACTGCAAAGATTTATTCAAGTTCTAAAACACATCCCAATAGTTTTGAAAAATTCAAGCATTTCGTTTTGATAGGAAATCAAAACGCAAACTACTTAACAGAAATCAACGATCAGCATCATTTGAGTTTAGAGGTTCAATGCTATTTGAACAAAATTTGTTCAAACGTATTAATGAGTAAAGGCTTTGTAAACAATCGACTGCGAGAAAAATGGAATCTTGATTTGCCTGAAAAAAAGGAACGACAAACCCTTTTAGAAGATTATAGAATCCATGCTTTACATGCTTTAATTACAGCTTGTTCTGAACCCAAATTTTTAAATGCTCTGGCACACTACAATCGTTTTGAAACTTCCAGCGATCCTTCACTTTTCCCAATGCCATGGTCTGATTTTGATAATGATGTTAAAGAGGCACTCGATAAAGTAATTATAAGCCACCAAAAAAAGGATAAAATAGTAACACGCACACTTCATAAAATTAGGAAAAGAGGAATCTTGTATCGAAATCAAGGAGTGGCTGCCCGAGGACGCTTACACAAAGAAACGTATTATGGAAAACGAACAACTGCTAGTGGAGAAGCCTTCCATCTCAGAAAACCTTTGGAAGCGATTACGACCCTCAAACATATTAATCAGATTGTTGATCCAGTAATTAAAAAATTAGTTTTTAATCGCATACAGTACTTAGGAGGTTTTATCAAAGGAAAAATTCCTAAAAATGCATTTTTCATTACAACGAAGACTGGAAAAAAAACCCCTAAAATATTGTTGCCTAATCGAAATGGAGATCCAGTCCCAGTGTTGAAAGTTCGATCTCGAGTTATACTAGGCAATGCGGTTCAGATAAAATCAGAAGGAAATAAATATGTCAATCCACGAAACAATCATCATGTTCTTATCTACGAGGATTTAGTGGGAAATTTACAACAAGATATTGTTACTTTTTGGGAAGTTGTAGAGCGAAAACGAAAAGGACAACCCGTATTTCAAATGCCCAATGACGGAAAAAAAATAATAACATCGCTTCAAACCAATGATTGTTTTATTTTAGGAATGGAGGACAAGTCAATAGACTGGAACAATTTGGATTATAAAACAATCAAAGACCATGTATATCGCGTCCAGCGATTGTCTTCATATTTCTATGAGTTTCGAAGAGTATTTGACGCAAACATTACATCAGTAACTTATCCTGATTATGTAAGAATTTTAAATTTTGGAACTTACAAAACAGGCTGGAAAACCCATAACCCTATAAAAATAACTATAAATGCCATCGGAGAAATTTCAAAATATGAAGTTCTCTCCAAAAGTTCTTTACATATTGACACATCCAATGTTGTTTTAAACGCATAGAGTTGCCTTTCGAAAGTTGGGTAGCGAGACCTTATTTCTTAAAGTTAAAATTTATTGTGATTTGATTTTTTTTGAAAGGTCAACAACAAACAATGATCACTATATAGTGAGCGTTTACAGAATTTAAAAAAATGAGAATAGTATTGTGGTTTGATTTTTAATTCAAACGATGTTGGATGCGTCAAAAAAGAAGCTCAGCTTTGTAGCTCCAAGCTTTAATTACGAAGAGAATTAGGAAAACAACAGCAGTTCCTAATTTTAAAAAAGTACCTGTCAAAAATCCAATAAATGACCCCAAAGCAGCTCGAAAGGCCTTTTTAGAATCTTTGTTTTGGCTCATTTCTCCTGCAAAAGCCCCAATGAATGGACCTATTATGATTCCAAAAGGAGGAAAAAATAATACCCCTAAAATTAGCCCAATAGTAGTGCCAATCATCCCAGATTTTGTGCCCCCAAACTTTTTTGTTCCTAATAAAGGAATCACATAATCCAATAGAAAAATCGCAATAGCCACGGCCAAGGTAATGCTCAAAAATCGCCAATTGTCAGGCACAGCATTTGTTGCGTGAAGTGCCCACAAACCAAACCAGCCGGTTAATGGCCCTGGGAGAACAGGAAGAAAACTCCCAACCACTCCCAACATAACTAGCAAAATGCCTACAAAAAAAAGTAGCGTATCCATCAAATTTAGATTTAGGATATAAAAATACGAGATAGAATTGAAAACATCCGTAGAAACCTCAAATTTTCGTAATTTTCACAAATGAATAAGTGGTTTTTATTAGTAAGTGTTGCAGTCGTTTTTTTTTCGTGTGAAAAATTAAAAAAATCTCCATCTACTCAGCATCCAACTTCTTTCGAATGGACTTTTTCGGACGAAAGCCCTTCCTTTTCTCATTGCGATTCACTAGGGACTTATCAAGAACAATATCAGTGCTTTCAAACCGAATTGAATCGTTTGTTATCGCTTCAGATCAGTCAGTTTCAACTGCAGCCCAATAAATCGCTCAATGACACCTTGACCCTCACATTATTGATCGACCAAAAAGGTCAAATATCCATACAAAAAAGAACCGCTAATAATCCTATTGACACCGAATTCCCCTTTATTGACAGTCTTTTACAACAATCGGTTTCGAAGTTGCCAAGGGTATTACCAGCAACTAAGACCAATGTTGGACTTCCTGTCAAATCGACCATAGATTTACCTCTTATTTTTAAAACGGCGCCTCAATAATATTTCAGTAGCTTTGTATAATGAGTCAAAACCAATCTCCCCCTTCTTCAGAGCGTATTATATTAGGAATCGATCCTGGGACAACAATCATGGGGTTTGGGCTGATTAAGGTAGTAGGTAAAAAAATGAGTTTTTTACAACTCAATGAATTAAAACTCAACAAGTATGATGATCATTATGTTCGACTCAAACTTATTTTTGAACGTACCATCGAATTGATAGATACCTTTCATCCGGATGAAATTGCTATTGAAGCTCCTTTTTTTGGAAAAAACGTGCAATCCATGCTCAAATTAGGTCGTGCTCAAGGAGTCGCAATGGCAGCCGGATTGTCAAGAAGTATTCCAATTACAGAGTATTCTCCAAGAAAAATAAAAATGGCAATCACGGGCAGCGGAAACGCAAGTAAAGAGCAGGTTGCCAAAATGCTTCAAAGTACCTTAGGGCTAAAAACACTTCCTAAAAATTTAGATTCTACGGATGGTTTGGCAGCAGCAGTCTGCCATTTTTACAATGCTGGAATCCAACAATCGGACAAGAAATTTTCGGGCTGGTCCTCTTTTGTTAAACAAGAGTCTCACCGCGTTAAAAAATAGAAAATTGGCTGGAGTTTATATCCATATTCCATTTTGCAAACAAGCCTGTCACTATTGTGATTTTCATTTTTCAACACAACTGAAGCATAAAGAAGATATGCTATCTGCCATCAAAAAAGAAATCGCTTTACGATCGACCTCATTTACACAACAAATTGAAACAATTTATTTTGGAGGCGGAACACCTTCTGTACTTACTCCCTCAGAAATAGCCGAATTGATAGAACAAGTACAATCTCATTTTGATGTATCCGAAAATCCTGAAATTACCCTTGAAGCCAACCCTGACGATTTAAGCCAATCCATGCTCCAATCCCTCTCTAGTTCCTCTGTGAATCGATTGAGTATTGGCATACAGTCGTTTGACAATCGCGAATTGAAAATGATGAATCGGGCTCACAATGCAGACCAAGCTTTACAATGTTTGGATGCTGCTTCCTCGCTGTTTAAGAATATATCCATTGATTTGATTTACGGAATGCCCGATAGCTCTTTGGAATCTTGGCAAAAAAATATTGAACAGGCATTGGAGTTTGATTTACCACACATTTCCTCTTACGCACTTACCATTGAGCCCAAAACAGCCCTTCATCATTTTGTAAAACAAGAAGTCATCGTTCCACTTGATGAGCAAAAAGTTCAAGACCAATTCCATTTACTTGTTGATGTGATGGAACAAAATAAATTTGTGCATTATGAGCTTTCAAGTTTTGGAAAACAAGGATATTTTTCAAAAAACAACACAGCCTATTGGAAAGGCAAAACCTATCTGGGAATTGGTCCTTCAGCGCATAGTTTTGACGGTCAAACACGAAGCTGGAATGTGTCTAATAATGCAAAATATATACAATCTCTTCAAAAAGGTGTGCGCCCTTTTGAAGAAGAAATTTTGACCAAAGTAGATCAATACAACGAATATATTATGACGGGCCTTCGAACTATTTGGGGTGTTTCTGAAAAAGAAATTTCCCATCGTTTTGGCGATTCGTATGCCCAACATCTATTGAAACAGTCGCAACGTTATGTGAATGAAGGATTACTTTTTTGGGATCATAAATGTTTAAAAACCACTGCAAAAGGAAGTTTTTTAAGCGACGGAATTGCCTCTGCGCTATTTTTGATCAATCTTTCGTAGAACAAACAGTCTTTTTTGAACTATCGATTTTTTTCTAAAAATAGTTGGGTAAAATTTTGATAAAAAAGCGGAATGGTTTCAATTCCCTTTAAGAAATTGAACACTCCATAGTGTTCATTGGGAGAATGAATAGCATCGCTATCTAGCCCAAATCCCATTAGGATGGTTTTGCTACCTAGTGATTCTTCAAACAATGCCACAATAGGAATGCTTCCTCCGTCTCTAACTGGAATGGGTTTGATTTCAAAAGCATCTTCGTATGCTTTGCTTGCTGCCTGATACTCAATTCCGTCTGTAGGCGTTACATAAGCTTCGCCACCGTGGTGCTCGGTAACCTTAACAGTAACACCGGCTGGAGCAATGGAGATGAAATGTTCAGCAAAAAGACGGCTGATTTCTTTCCAATTTTGATTGGGAACCAATCGCATGGATATTTTTGCGTAAGCTTTACTAGCAATTACCGTTTTGGAGCCTTCTCCCATATATCCTCCCCAAATTCCATTGACATCCAAAGAGGGTCGAATGGACTTTCGTTCGTTCGTCGAATAGCCCTTTTCTCCATAAACGGCTTCAATGTTCAATGCATTTTTATAGGCTTCTAATGAAAAGGGTGCTTTCGCCATTTCTTCGCGCTCAGCCTTAGATAATTCTTCTACTTTATCATAAAACCCTGGAATGGTAATGTGGTTATGTTGGTCGTGAAGGGAAGCTATCATTTGGGTTAAGATATTGATAGGGTTTGCTACCGCACCGCCATAAAGGCCTGAGTGTAAATCTCTATTAGGGCCTGTTACTTCTACTTCCATATAGCTCAGTCCTCTCAGTCCTGTAGTGATGGAAGGCTGCGTATTGCTTAGCATTCCTGTATCGGAAATTAGAATAACATCGTTGGCGAGTTTTTCTTTGTTTTTTTTGACAAAAACCTCGAGGTTTTCGCTACCAACTTCTTCTTCACCTTCAATCATAAACTTTACATTGCAGGGAAGCCCCGATGTTTGTTGCAGCAATTCAAAAGCCTTGATATGCATAAACATTTGCCCTTTGTCGTCGCAGGCTCCTCTAGCAAAAATGGCTCCTTCGGGATGAATGTCGGTTGTTTTGATGATTGGTTCAAAAGGGTCATTGTCCCAAAGTTCTAAAGGATCTGCGGGCTGAACATCGTAATGGCCATACACCAAAATAGTAGGCAATTTGGAGTCTATTATTTTTTCTCCATAAACAATTGGATAGCCATCAGTTTCACAAATTTCTACAGAATCACAACCCACTTTTTCCAATTGTTCTTTTACGGCTTGGGCCGTTCGGATGACCTCGTTTGCATAGGCTGGGTCTGCGCTTACGGAGGGAATACGAAGCAAATCAAACAGTTCTTCCAAAAAACGCTTTTGGTGTTTTTCTATGTATTTTTTATGAATATTCATGGGCAATGATTTTGAAAGTAAAGGTACAAAAAACCGCTTGTTTTTTTGATACAATTGAACGTCGGAGTTTTAATAATCTTGTGTATATTTGCAGTCCACATTTTGCGGGTGTGGTGAAATTGGTAGACACGCTAGACTTAGGATCTAGTGCTTAACGGCTTGGGGGTTCGAGTCCCTTCACCCGCACAAAACCTCAACAATTGTTGGGGTTTTTTTACGCATAATTTTTTACATAACAGTCTGCGCGTGATTCTTTATCCATTCCAAGGGTTTGTTCCATAAAACGGTTGCGGTCTTCGCGAGTGTTAAAAACCCAAATACAAAAACTGTCTTTACTGTGGTAAATGGCTTTTAGCTCGTCATCAATTGCGCATAGTTCTGCTGGGATATCAGTGGGAATACAAATCATGGTATTTGATTCAAAACGTTTATTGTTTTTTGAGTTGCTCCTTGGTTTTGAGTTACTTTGTTACGATTTAATTTGCCTTTTTGATTTCGAAGCGCATCGTCACTTATAAGTAGCTGTATGAGTTTTGAGCAGTCTGAAGAAGAAGCAATACTATGCAGTCCACCGTTGGCAATCAGATCAATTGCTTCGGGAAATTTTGCATAGTTTTTTCCAATGATAATGGGTATGCCTTCTGCTGCAGGTTCCAAAATATTATGCAGTCCCGAAGTTCCCATACCGCCACCAACATAGGCTATAGATCCGTAGGTATAACAACGATTTAGGAGGCCTACAGTGTCTAAAACAAGCACTGGACAATTGTTTTGCTTTGACACTTCTGTTTGGGTGAATCGTTGACTTCCTTCGGGTAATTGCGCCATGAGACGACTTATTTTTTCTTCATGCATTTCATGTGGTGCTATCAGCCAACACCAATTGTTGGGCGTTTGGTGAATTGCGTCCAAAAGCACGGCTTCATCTTCAGGCCATGTACTACCCGCTACAATACATTTTCGTGAACCCACAAACAATTCCATAAAAGAAAGAGGTTCTTTTGGCGCGCCTACTCGGTCATAACGAGTATCTCCACTAATGGTTATATTCTTTAAACCTATGTTTTGAAGCAATTCTTTAGATGCATTGTTTTGAACAAAAAAATGAGTAAAACAAGAAAGTGTTTTTCGCATCCAGCTTCCAGATGGCCTAAAAAACCATTGTTGTTTTCTAAAAATTCCAGCAATTAGATAAGTAGGAATGTTTTGTTTTTTGAGTTCTTTCAAATAGTTTGGCCAAAATTCATACTTAATGAAAAAGGCTTTTTCGGGCCGTACGATGGTTAAAAATCGTTGCGCATTTTTTGGGGTATCCAAAGGCAGGTATGAGGTTACATCGGCAAGGGTGTTGTTTTTTTGAACCTTGTATCCAGAGGGCGAAAAAAAAGTAAGCACGATTTTGTGATTAGGGTGTTTTTTTTTGATTGCCTCAATAACAGGAACACCTTGTTCGTATTCTCCAAGCGATGCTGCGTGAAACCAAAATGTTTTAGGATTGGAATGAAGTGCTTTTTCAAGCAGATCAAAGGAATTTTTTCGACCTTTTGCAAAACTTTCTATCTTGCCGCCCATCAGCGAACCTATGGGAAGAATGCCTTGAATAAATTGTGTTAAGAGTGAGTAAACAAAATGCATACGGTCTTTCAAAGAGACAAAAATACGTTTTTTAAAGAGAAGAACTTCCAAGCTGTAATATGTTTACCAGTCTATTTTTGTAATTTTGCCAACTAATAGCGATCGTTATTTTATGAAAAAAATTCAAATGGTTGATCTTCAAGGTCAATATCAGTTCATCAAACCACAGGTTGATAGCTCCATTCAAGAAGTAATTGACACAGCAAGTTTTATAAACGGACCTGCTGTGCGTAATTTTCAAAACGAATTGGAGAGTTATTTGAGTGTAAAACATGTCATTCCTTGTGCCAACGGCACTGATGCACTTCAAATTGCAATGATGGGATTGGGACTTAAACCCGGCGATGAGGTGATAACTGCAGATTTCACTTTTGCGGCTACTGTTGAGGTGATTGCGCTGCTTCAGCTTACTCCTGTCTTGGTAGATGTTGAAAAGGACACGTTTAATATTAGCCCAGAAGCCATTCGAAAAGCGATTACTCCCAAAACTAAAGCGATAGTTCCCGTTCACTTGTTTGGGCAGGCTGCCAACATGGAGGCTATTATGCAGATTGCCAAAAAACACAATTTGTATGTAATCGAGGACAATGCCCAAGGAATTGGAGCAGATTACACCTACTCTGACGGGACAAAAGCCAAAACAGGAACTATTGGAGATATTGCATCTACTTCCTTTTTTCCTTCCAAAAATTTAGGGTGTTATGGAGATGGCGGCGCTATTTTTACCAACAATGATGAACTGGCGCATATCATTCGCGGAATTGTGAATCATGGAATGTATGTTCGCTATCACCACGATGTGGTTGGAGTCAATTCGCGATTAGACAGCATTCAAGCGGCCGTTTTAAGCGCCAAACTACCCCTCTTAAATTTCTATAACGAACGCAGAAAAGAAGCAGCTATTCGATATACGGAGCGTTTAGGAAGTCATCCAAAGTTGATTACTCCCTTCCGAGAAGCGGCATGTGACTCGCATGTTTTTCATCAATATACTTTACGGGTAGTTGATGCTGATCGAGACGCATTGGTAGAGCATCTTAATGCTCATAATATTCCGTGTGGGGTCTATTACCCCATTCCTTTGCATTTACAAAAGGCTTATGCCGATCCTCGATACATAGAAAATGATTTTCAAATAACCAATCAATTGGTTCAAGAAGTGATATCATTGCCGATGCATACGGAGCTAGAGCTCGATCAGATAGATTACATTTGCAGTCAAATCATCACTTTTTTAAACTCCAAATAAAGAACCCATGGAATTTCAAATAGGAGATCAAGTAGCATTGTATGTAGTCAAAGAAACAGACCTTGGGTTCAATGTACTTATCGAAGAATCGTATGAAGCACTTTTGTTTTCGAGTGAAATTTTTCAGCCCGTTCATGAAGAGATGCAACTAACGGGATATATTAAAAACATTAGAGAGGATGGTAAGATAGATGTTTCTCTCCGCCCTCAAGGGTTTTTAAACGTCATTGATAAGGATTGTCAAACGATTCTGTCGCATTTAGAAAAAAATGATTTTTTGGAATTGACAGATAAAAGCTCTCCAGAGGAAATTCGTTTTTATCTGGAAATGAGTAAAAAAGCGTTTAAAAAGGCAGTAGGAGCACTTTATAAAAGAAAACGCATTGTATTAAAATCGGATCGAATAGAATTGCTAAAAGCACAAAAATCAAACTCATAGGTTTTTTACTATGAATAAACTAGGGTTCAAATTTCAGAGGTTACCGATGAGATATTTATTAGGATTACTGATGGTATTGCTTTTGTGGAATTGCAACAATGCTCCCAAAAACAACCCAAAGACGACAACTGCTTCCATTGATTTGACCAACAAAGGAATTGGACCGGTAACTCATTTGGAGTTTGATTCGATTGTTGATATCAACATGGCTGAAAGGGGAGATAAAATTTTTGGTGCCAAATGTACTTCGTGTCATATGGAGGAATCCAAATTAATCGGACCCGCTATGAAGGGGATTTATGAAAGAAGAAGCCCAGAGTGGGTAATGAACATCATGTTAAATCCCATTGAAATGCTTAAAAAAGATCCCGATGCCTCGGCACTTTTAAAGGAATATAACAATGTGTTGATGCTGAATCAAAACCTTACTATGGAAGAGGCTAGAGCAATTGCAGAGTATTTGAGAACATTGTAAATAAGGAAAGTGACTTTAAGCAATTTGTAAAAGTTAAAATTTCAGAGTTTATTTTTCCATCATTTTTTTGGTCAACTCGTTCATGGCCTCAACTTTTTCTTCAAAATCGCCTTTGAGTTTATTGCGATATGTGTGCAATTTTTCTAGCAATTCATCCATTTGATCGGGTAAAAAATCTTCGAGATATTGGCGAATTCTTTTTGCCATTGTAGGAGATTTTGCATTGGTAGAAATTGCAATTTTTAAGTTCCCTTTGGTTACAATTCCTCCCATATAAAAATCGCATAAGGGCGGATTATCGGCCACATTTACCAAAATGTTCTTTGCCCGACAATCGTTATACACTTGAAGGTTTACGTCGGGTTGATCGGTTGTAGCAATCACCAAATGCTTGCCCTCAAGATGTTTTTTGTCGTAAAAACCCTTCATATATACCACCTTGTTTTTATTTACACATTTTGAAGTTTCTTCTCGCAGCATAGGTGCTACCAAAGTAACAGAGCTGTTAGGACTTGACTTGAACAAAAACTCCATTTTTTCCAATGCCACATAACCACCTCCCACAATTAAAATTTGTAGTTGAGTGGTTTTTAAAAAAATCGGATATAACGGGTTTTTATCTGGGTTCATTAAAAAATGTGTTGGGTGCAAAGGTAATTAATAATGACATAATGAATGAATTTGGATTTACACTGTATTTTATTTTTTATCTTGCAAGAAACAATCATAATTAGGCTTATGAAACGATTTCTTTTTTTAATCCCTTTTCTTTTGGCTTTTACCTGCAATGATAGAAACGACGAACAAACTACGGAGTGTATTGATTACGAGTCAATCGATGAAACAGCGATGTGTACGGAAGAGTACATGCCGGTTTGTGGATGTAATCTGGTGACGTATTCTAACCCGTGTAAAGCTACTAATGCAGGAGTTCAATCTTTTACGAAAGGAGCCTGTTCTAGTATCGAAGTCGAGAAGGAGTTCAATCTTTGGAATTCTATGGGGATTCAATCGTATAGTTTTGACTTGATGGTTTCTTGCTATTGTTTGATTACTGAACCGTATTCTATAACTGTTGTCGATGGCGAACCAACCAGTATTACTGGAAATGAAGCATGGGGCCACGAAGGAATTCCCCTTACCATTGAAGAATTGTTTGTAAAAATAAAAGACTTATTGAGTCAAGATCCGTTTGATTATAACTTAGCTTTTGATAAAGAATATGGATACCCTACGTCGGTTTATTTTGATATGGATGAGCAAATTGCAGACGAGGAAATTGGATATACCGTTGAAAATTTCCAAGTCCTAACCGATTGATGTTAGGTACACATTCAATCAATACACCAAGCTTTTATTGCTAAACAGGGTGTTATGCTCAGTCAAATAGCTTTAAAACGAAGACTACTTTTTGTATACTGTTTTTTTCAAGGCGAATTTTGGGAGTCGTTGTTCTGTATACAATCCCCAGTGTTTTTCGGGTTCATCGGGATCGGGAGATCCTTTCCACGGTTCGTCAAATGCTTCAAAAACAAAGGTCAAAATGTCGTGATCATCCGCCCACCGATTCAGTTCTTGAAAGTATATTTTTTGAAAAATTTCATTCACATTTTCTTTAGGAATTCCCTGCCCATTCGACTTCGTGGTCCAGCCTGCTTCGGTAATTACAACTGTTTTGTTTGGATATTTCTCCGCAACTAGGTTGTAATTTTGTTGTGTAAAATCCATTGCCTGGTCAATAGTTTTGTATTCCCAAACAGGATAGGTGTGTATGGAAATAAAATCTACAACTTCCGCTAATGGTTTTAGCTTATGAAGCCAGGGTTCATAGTTTTCACAAAAAGTAACAGGCTGCTTGGCCTTTTTTTTGACAGCTTTAACATATTCTATTACACGATCCACTGACACCAAATGATCGGTCCAATCTACACAAGCTTCGTTTCCTACAGAAAGTGAAAATACAATTTCAGGATAATGATTGGCAAGGCCAATGAGTTCGGAAATCTCGTGTGTGTTTTTTTCGCGATTTTTTTTTAATTGAACCTCGCTATATACACCTCCATCCCAAGGACAGTTAGGGTTGTTTTCTTCAGCAGTGATATAGGCTCCCAACATAACTTTCAGTGAAATCTTTTCGTTTTTAATGACTTCCAAAACGGTTTTGGAATGCAAGTCACAGCTATAAAGACGAATGTATTTCCAATGTTTCTGAACAATAAGCAAATCTTCTTTGACTTCGGCATAGCTTGGGTATTTAGTGCCAGGCACTTGTCCTTCTCTAAAACCAGAATAGCAAACAGCCTTTCCAAGCGGAATGGAAAATAAATCGGAATATATCATGAATGATTTTTAAATAAAAATAATAAAAACTAGAACTTGAGTTTTTCGTTTTTATCCCAAAGCCCCCAATAAGCGCCTACATCACCTTCGGCACTTACTTTCCATGATTCATCAAAAGAAGAGAAGTAAAACATTTCAATGTCTTCTTGTTCGGACCATAGTTGGGCGTTGATAAAATATTTCAAAGCATTGTCATAGGATGGGTGAGCACCGCCCAAACTACTTCCCTGACTTGGCCAACCTGTTTCGGTGATAATGACTTTTTTTCCATTACCAGCTCTAACGGCTTCTTGGTACATTTGTTTCATGTACATCAACGAGTATTCTTGAGTACAGCCTTCCCAATAAGGGTAGCAATTGGCTAAAATTACATCACAAACTTCTGTGATTTTTGGTTTGGCAGAAAATTCATAATAAGCATCCACATATCCTACGGGAATGTTAGGAATTTCTTTCTTTACTCTTTTTATGAAGTCAATCAATTCCTCTTCTTCCAAATCGCCTCGGTACATCACTTCGTTTCCAACGGCAGCAATATCCACATATCCGGATTTACTAAGATCTAAGAGACCTTGAATTTCTTTTTCATTAATTTCTGTGTCATCTCCAAGCCAAGCGCCAACCAACGTTTTTAGACCTAATTCTTTGGCAATTTTCGGAATATTTTCGTTTCCATCTGTACAGGAAAACACACGAATCCACTGTGTATAAGGCTTAATAATTTCAAGCCTTCTTCTGATTTGTTGCTCGCTAATTTGTTGGCCAGGTTCTTGCCCTTCTTCGTAGGGGCTAAAGCACAAACCGTGCATTCCATTTTTTAAAACTTCTTCACTCATTTTCTGGAGTTTGTCTGTGCTCATATTGGCACAATTGACTCCAGTAAGGGACATCATTTTCTCTTTTCTGTATGACATTTTATTATTAATTTTTATTTTTTAGCTTTTCTTTTTTCCAGCTCTAAGGTTATTTCGTTTGCTTTTTCTTCGTCAATTTCATAGTTCCACATAATATACATAGCGAACAATGTTCCTAAAATGGGCAATCCAGAAAAGAACATTCGCAGCCCAGTTATAGCCGATTCTGTTTGTACTTCTAGACTTGTATCAAAACCAATAATAGAGAAAATAACACCACTAAGCCCCCCAGCAATGGCAAATCCAAACTTTACCATCCACCAATATATGGCTCCGAAAATCCCTTCACGACGTTTGCCAGAGTGTAGTTCATCCAAATCAATCACGTCTGCAGTCATAGACATCATAATGGTAAACAAGCTTCCAATTCCAAAAGAGAAAAAGGGTAGGGCAATTATAAATAAATACGGCTTGCCAGGGACAAATAAAAACCAAAGGAGTATATATCCAATTATGGAAATGAATTGAGAAACTAAAAAGGCTTTCTTTTTCCCCATCAATTTGGACATTCTTGAAATGGCTGGAATAACCAAAAATGTTGTCGAAAGTGCTCCTAAACTCCCAAACAACGTGGGCCATAATCCTGCAGCACCAGCGTCTCCATTAAACAGATAATATACTATAATAAAAAAAGTAAATGCAGCTACAGTATTGAAAGCATTAAAAATTAAAAAAGTAGAAAAACAGAGTTTTCGAAATGGAGCAGATTTGAATGCTTCAACGAAACTATAATATATTTCTAATAAACTGCCCCCAATATTCCGAAATGTTAGCGGCGAATAATCTTCTTCTAAAGTTGATTTTCCTTTTATGAAAATAGCGGGAACCATAGCAAAGATTGCACAAATAATACCGACCCATACCGCCAAGTCTCTAACAGCCAAATCTGCTGTAGCATACCATTCGGTGTCGTACATAATTACCCAAAACCAAGGTGCAACTACCCACGCCCATTGACCGATCCATTGAGATACGGCCATAATGCTTGTTCGCTCATGAAAATCATCACTCATTTCGTACCCCATGGCGACATAGGGAACACTAAAAATGGTCAAGCCTAAATAAAAAACAATGGACCAAAAAAGAAAATAAGCAAAGTTATAATCTACAGGACTTTCTCTAAATAATTGCCACATAATAACAAACGAAACTCCCATGATAATGGCTCCTAAAAAAACATATTGTCTTCTTCTTCCCCATTTAGATTTGGTGTTATCAGAAATAAAACCCATAATTGGATCTGTAACTGAGTCAAAAATTCTGGGTGCTAATGATACCACACCCCACATCCATCCAGGAAAACCTAGATCCTGAACAAGAACTACAATAAAAATACTAATTGCAGCGGGAAACATCTGGTTTGCGAGCATTCCTACACCAAAAGCAATTTTTTGGCTCATAGGAATTTTTGAAGTGGATGGTGTTGTTGACATGTGTTCGTTTTAGTTGATGACTATTGTTTGAATAGCTTGAGCACTGATAGTCATTCGCTTGGATTCTTTTCCAAGATGTAACTCAAAACTTTTGGATGTTTTATTTTCATTAAATACAATAACTGATATAGAATTGTCAGGATTTTTAGCTGCTGCGACCATGAGGTCGTTATCGGTTTTATTAGCTGCGATTACTTTGGCTCCGGGACGAATGAATTTACTAAAATGCGCCATGATATAATAAAGAGGTGTAAAGTAAACTTGATCCTTTTGGGGATCAACAATTACGGGAGCGATACACCAATTTTTTGCCCAGTTAGGGCCTCCTTTTGTGTCCAATACCATATTCCAATCTACCCATCCATCAACCCAATTGTTTAAACAACCAATAATATCTCTAGCGTATCGATTGGCAGGGGCGTATTTTGGATGCAAGTATTTTTTTTCTTCCTCACGCCAATCGTATCCCCAATCGGTGGCTTCTTTTTTCCAATACCATGGATCGTTGTTCCAAACAGGAACTTCAGCATCTACACAGGCTTCGGTTTGAATCAAATATTTGTTGGGCGCTTTTTGATGTGCATATTGAAGTGCGTCTGGAAAGTAGTCATAGGTACTTTCGTACCAGTGAATGGCAGTGCCGTCAAAGTATTTGGAAGAGGCTTCATCTTTATACATGGAGTCAACCCATTCTTTCAATTCTTCTCTGTTTTGATCGTATCCCAAGATAACCAAGTCGCCTTTTCCATCTGCTTCTAGTTTTGGACCCAAATGGTGTTGAACGAACTGAGTCATTTCTTCGGCCGTATAATGCATGCTGTCCCAGTTATTTCCATTTCCAAGCGGTTCGTTTTCAACAGTAAATCCCCAAATATCAATTCCTTCTTTTTTGTAGGCATTGACATATTTAGAGAAAAAAAGGGCCCATGTATCGTAGTATTTTGGAAGCAGTTTTCCACCCACCCAATGGTTGTTGTCTTTCATCCAGGGAGAAGCAGTCCAAGGAGAAGCAATAATTCGAAACCCATCTTTGGAAATCGCCATGGCGTCAAGAATCATAGGAATCAAATCTTCTTTGTCTTCTTGTACTGAAAAATGTTCTAAGTTAATATCGTCTGCAACAGGGGCATAAGAATAATTATTGAGAGAAAAGTCACACGAATTCATATGAGTTCGAGTCAAAGAGTATTGAGCGCCATCTTCAGAAAAATAGGCGTTTAAAATAAGCGCTCTGTTTTCTTTGCTCATTTGATTCAATAAATAAGCAGAGGTTTCGGTAAAGGCTCCACCAAACCCTGTGATGGTTTGGTAAGTTGTTTTAGGATCGAGTTTAATGATTGAAGCATTGTCCAATTCCGAAAATTCATTGATTTGAGTCAGCTTATTCCCGCTTTCAGAAGTTTCATAAACGGTTACATTGAGGGGCTTGATTTCATTACAAGAACTCATGATCAAAAAGAGGATTAGGATTGAACAAAGTGATTTAAGATGCATGATTAAAAATTTTTAATTCAATGAAAATTGATTAAATTTCTGTTTGATTACGTGAAACGTTTCTTTTTTATTCCTTTCGATATCAACAATTCCCCAGTATTCTTCGTTGGGATTTCTGTCAAAAGGGACTCCCGAGCTGTTGGGTGCTTGTCCACCCACGTCTTGTTGATTTGGATTTCCTGCTTTCCACCACCCATCGGTAAATGAGAATATCAGAATGCCCGAAACAATATCGGAATGTTCTAGGGTATCGTCAATAATTTTTCCGTTTGCTACGGCTTGAGCTTTTTGATTTTCTCCTTGATCGAATCCTTCTTTGGCAACAGACATATAACTGTCTGCCCCAGTTTCAGAAAAATACATTGGCTTGTCACTCGCTTCTTTCCATTCATAAATTAAGCTAGAAGGATGGATCCATCGGTATACATTTATTCCCCAAATATCAATAGCAGGGCTCATTGAAAAAGCTATTGAGTCGGGCATATCGCCGTGGGCTGTTGCAACAGGATGGTTTGAATCGATTTGATGAATTTTTTGAGCGGCATTATTCATCGCTTGATACCAATTTTTGATATCCCCTTCAAACCATTCGGGATGGTAATTGTATTCATTGCCTAGTTCCCACAACAAGATTGCGTTATGATTTTTATATTTTAGAATGTAATCAACGAAGCTTCCAGAAAGAATATCATAATATCCATTTTGATTGTATCCAAAGCCTATGATGACTTTCATTCCAGCATTTTCAATTTTATCAAGAATTTCGATTTGATCAATAGGCTCATACACTCTAAGGGTGTTGATTCCTGCTTCTTTCATTAGCGCAAGGTCTTGATCGATGTTTTCAAAACTTCTTTTTGTAGCGTTTTTCGAAACAGGATGATAACAAACTCCTTCCATAAAATAAGAAACTCCATTAACCATTAACTGCCTTCCTTGGGTAGTAACAACATCAACAGAATTTGTGGTTACACATCCAATAGCAATTATTGAAAAGCAGAACAGAATGAGTTTGTTTGTAATCATAGTTACGGTTTTTTTAATTCATTTGAGACTCAACAATTGTAGGTGGTAAAACGGAAATGAATAAATTATCGGGGTTTCCCTCAAATGTTTTTGAAATGGCTTTCCCACTTCTTGAAAGGCCGTTAAATATACCCTGGTCAAAGGAATCCCACAGCGCGTATTTTACTTTTCCGTCAACGGTTATTAGCCCAAAATGATTTTCTGAACCTTTCGAATTGTTTGGATCTTTCCAAGATTCATCAAAAGCTTCAAAATAGAAGCAACTAATGTTGTTTTTGTTTGCCCACGATACAATATTTTTGAAATACAAAGCCTGTTTGTATTGATCGGCGGCTCGAGAACCATTGATATTAAACATATCTCCAGAATCACTCGCCCATCCAGTTTCTCCGATATGTATAGGTTTTTTTACTCCTAAATTGGAAATGTATTTTTTGACACTATGGTATTGAGAAATAGCGTAATCACTTGCACGACCCATAAGGACGTTTATGGACTCTATATCCGACAAGCCTTTGGTATCTTCTGAGTTTATTTCCCAGAAACCGGGATTGTGATAGGTGTCATGAAAAGGGTAGGTGTGAACAGAAATATAGTCAACCGCATGAGCCAATGCTTCCAAATCGGGTTGATGATAAGAACTGTCGCCTCCTCCCCAGGATGCAAAATTATCGGAACTGGTTACCCACAAATCTTTAGGTAGTTTTTGGGTGGTTTTTAAATTTTGTAAATAGGTTACATATTTTAAAATGATACCCGGTCTTACGTGATATGACCACGCCCAGTGAACCATGGCTTCGTTTCCTACGCTGATTATTTTAACGATATCTGGGTAAAGATTGGCCATTTTCACTGCTTTTTCAATCTCAAGGGTATTGGCAGCCTCGTTTTCTTGTTGATGATTAGGACTTTCGGTCCAAGCATCTTTACAATCAATCCAGGCGCCTAGCATTACATACATCTCAAACGTTGAATCTTCAGTTTTTAATTGTCGAATGGCTTTGAGTATATTGGGCGCATGATCGAATTGCAAATTGTATGTTCGAAGTATTTTAAAGCCTAAAGCAGCTAAAATTTTCAAATCTTCTTTGATCTCATCAAGTGTAGGCTGCGTTTGTCTAGTTTTGTGTCGATATCCGCCATAGGAAATGGCTGGGTAGTTGGGATTCCCCAAGATTTCTGACGCAGTTTTATATTCACTTTTCATTCCCTTATGTTTATTGTTACAAGAAATCAATAGCCCGCTAACTAAAACAACAAACAATAAAAATTTTATATTTCTTCTCATTTTGTTTACCATTTAGTAGAGGGGTTTCCTATATGTTCCCTTTTAGGGTGTATTTCTTCATTCCTTAACGACAAATACGTTTAACTGTATAATTTCACCATCTCTTTTAAAGATCGAGTAGCTTGTGTTTTTATCCAATTGCTTTCCTTTAAAATGTAATGAAGTGCCATCTTGTAATTGAACTTCAATAGCGGCTTCGGATGATTTTTTATAAATCACAGGCACTTGACAATAGGTAAATGCCAATGAATCTTTTTCAAGTTCAATTGAACTTCTTTGTTTTTTGACATCTACATAATCAAATACCCTAGGTTCTTTTAAAAACTCTTCGCTTCTTAAAATAGCGGGGTTGAATTGTAAAATTCCATTTTCTACTTCAACACCCAATTCTCCAAATCTACTCAGTATATCTTCTTTCACTTGACCTGTCATTCCGGGCTGTTGAGCCCCTTTTCCGCCAGGCGTATGGGAATAAGGATCTGTTGGAAATGCACCATAAAGCTCAGGAGATTTGTGTGCTCCAATACCAGCAACAATTTCGAAATAATGATCGAATAATTTTCCAATCAAAGTACCGTTTTCTTTTTGGTCAATTGCTTTTTTGGTAATTTCAAAGGTTGCCAAAAGAAGTTTGGAAACCATGTGCCAATAGATAGACCCAAGACCTTCATACCCAAAAAATGTTCCAGAACGACCCGTAAATGATTTGTGATTAAAAATGTCTTCGAACAATTGTTCAACCAAGGGAGTTTCTTGATGAACAAGCTCTTTATATTGCTCTGGAAGAGCTTGTAGCGCTTCTTGCAAACTGCTTACATTATTAAAGTTGCCATTAAAGTGAAAATCTCCTTGCAAGTCTTGATTCAAAACTTGGGTGTTTCCATCGGCTACTAGTTGTTTTAGCAAGCTAGAATTTTCTACTTTTTGTTTTGGGATCGTGTTTTTGTTTACAAAACGGGAAAGCTCCTTGTTAGGGTAAAGAATGTAACTGTATTGGTCTTCTCTAAATAGGCTACTTGTCTTTAGGCTGTCAAGAACTTTTAAGCTTTCTTCTGAACTTAAGTAGTCAGAACTTAAAACGGCTACTTGCCCTTCCAACATTTCGGGCAGGTAAGAAATTTGAACTTGATTTTCATTTGTTAGGGTCATCAAGTTGTATGCGTGATACAAATTATCATCGCGTTTATTGGCATCTATAGAGTGTTCTAAAAATGCAATGGATACCTTTAAAAACGAAGCAATTTCATCTTTTGTAAGAACTTCTTTATCTCCAGAAAAGTGTTTGTCATAGATTGTATTTCGATACAAACTACCCGCTTCTCCCAACAAATCAAGTACTTTTTTACGATCGCTATCAGAGATAGCTCCTTTGAGTAAGTCGCGATTTTTGTGCAAAGCATTTGATACTTGATCAAAAAACAAATGCAATTCTTTGGAAATAAGAATATCTGTTTGTTCTGACTTTTCAATAATGCCCTCAAAGAATTTTAAGAAACGTCTAAGGTAGTATAGCGTAACCATTGAAACTCCGTTACCAACTAAAGCATTGTTAGCATCGTTCCATTCAGGTCTTTGAGTATTCATCCAAATACCCCCTTCAGGAATGAAGTTTGACATTTTGGCTAATACAGTAGCTAGTATTTTTTCAATAAAATTGACTTTATAAATAAATATAGTTTCGTCTCTGAGGAGCGCTCCGTCAACACCTATTTCTTCTCTTTTGAATTGAATTTTTTGCTCATTTTCATCGTCAAATTCAATGGTATTTTTAGGATCTTTCAGTATGTCTTTGTAGCTTTTGATTCGATACGGAACATTGGCATAGACAAACAAGTCTTGAGTAAAATAATCGGCAAGTTTTTGGGGATAATAATCCTCAATAAACTCCAAAAACTTTAATAAATAAATGATTTGGTGGTCGCCCCAATATCCAATGTATGACCATGGGTTGTCGGGTTCAATAGTTTCCCAATCAAATCCATCTTTGGTGACTCTGTAGGGATTGTAGCCATCGAAAGTGGTGGCATTTAAAAACTTGTGAATCATACCTTCAATAAACTCTGGATACGAATGCGCCAAGGCTTCCCAATTTTGGAAAATATCGCGCCAATTTCCTTGATAATCAAGAATTTTTGAACCGTCAACTTCGCTTCGAGTATTGATAGAGAATTTATTCCACGGTCGACTTGGGTCACCGTGTCTTCTACTAAATTTTAAAGGCAAATACTCAAAACACAAGCGTTTAAAATTTGGATCGTCATCATGAGTTGCAATATCTTTCAAATCGTTTAGAGTAAAAAGTTCAGGAAGGTTGTTGAGAATTTCCAGCTTTTTTCTGTGTACTTTTTTATTGGCTTTAGCAATATAATTTGTGAAATCTATTTTTTCGATTTGGTAGTTGTCGTCAAAAATTCCACCTCGCATAATATTGAACATGGTGTTGGCAAAGTGACGAATGTTTCGAAGTCGATCGGCAGTTAATTGTAATCCATCAGAAGCCCCTACGAGTTCGACCAAATGTTTTGATCCAACTTCAATATTGTTTTCAATTTCATTCTCAATATAGGGATTGTTAAGGATTTGTTCTTTGATACGAACAATATCCTGCATGTTTTGATTAACGTTAGCAACGAGCATCCAGCCTTTGGAGCTATTTGCGCCAAGGGTGAGTTCGTCGTTTAAGAAGTAGGCTCCTTTTTCGGCTTTTATATTTACCTCTTCTTCCACAGACTGTCCTTTTCTAAAGGCATCGAGTTGTAGGGAAGAAATCAGTTTTTTAGAATTTTTAAGACCCAATGACCAAACCAAATTCGCTTTCAATGCTTCACTAGGCTCAGCCTTGTCTACAATAATGGCACTCAAGGAATAAATTCCCAATCCAGTGTCTTCTTCAAGCTCGCTTTTTTTGTAGGCATCTACCAGGTTGCTACTGCTGTTTTGAAGCGCTTCCTCTACTCCATAAGGAAGAATGTTTTGAATTCCATCGACAAGGTTTACGGTGATTTCCTCAGCGCTTTTGTTAGAGAGTTTGGATTTTCTAACAAAACCATACAGGTTACTAGAATTCCATTCGTAAGTAAAAACAACTTCTAAGTCGTGATTGATTTCTTCAAAAATAATTTTATTACCGAAAGCATTTTTATACAAATTACGAGAGAGTTGATATACCCCCTCATGTTTGTTTGAAAAAGGCTCCCACAGAAAGGTTCGGTTGCCTTTGGTTATTAAAAAAATGGTTTTGCTCCCAGTAGTTTCCGAAGATTCGCTTATTTTATCATCGGTATAGTAGGGGAAGAGAGCGTTGTTACTGTCTTTTCTACCGGCCGACAGGCTTCCTTTGCTAGAGATAAACATCCAGTGGTTTGAATTACTTACAATACTCATAAAAAACGGGCGCATTGCGTCAACATTTGAAATTTTGTAAAAAGTTTCTCCGTTTTGTTTTATAAGTTCTCCATTCACTTTTTTCTTTGAGAAACTGGCTTGGTGTTTGCCCAAAAAAATATTATCCGCAATTGTCATTGGTGATTTCAAATTAAATTCTGTAAAAAGGTTGTTGATTATTTAGTTTTTAAAAGTATCAAGTCAGATACAATCGATTGGTGATTTTTTGTTCAAATACTATTTTTATTTGGCTATTGTTTTTGTTAGAAAGGGATAATTATTTCCCTGTTTTTAATATTTTTAAATGTATAAGTATTTTATTATTGACAGAAAAAAAATAACTCTACAATAAACATACATGTGTTGAACAACCTCTACATATTATAATGAATTGAAAAGCAAGCATTTACGATACATTTTTGTATTATTAAAACTGTTTGTATAGTGCTTTTGTATAGGTAAAAGGGGTGTTTTTAGTGTGTATATTGTTTCGTTTTCAAGAATGTAAGGTTGTTTAATTTTCTTCAAAACCCCTATACCATCATATTTAAATCTTTAAATAGCATTTTATAGTATTTTAAAACAAAAGCTTGATACTTTCTTAAAAAAAATCGTTTAATACTTATTCTTTAGGAATGAACACGTTGTTATTTTATCAAATTGGATGATGAGTTTCTGTGATTTGATGTTGGATTTATAACTAATAATTCCTATACGTTACAAAATTTGAATTGGAATGAAGTTTTTTATTATAAAAAAAGTAATTGATACAAGTACAATTAAACCCTTTGAAATACTGATAAGTGTTTACTGTTTTTTTGTAGAAAATTTAAACCAAGTTTCACTTGAAAAGAATTCGTTTGGTTTAAGGATTGTTGAAGGAAAATGAGGTTGATTGGGAGCGTCTGGAAAGTGTTGTGTTTCCAAACAAAATCCACTTTGAGGACCGTAAGTTCCCCCCGATTTTGAGGGCAGTGAGTTGTCCAGAAAATTCCCGGTATAAAGTTGAATCCCCGGTTGATCGGTATAAACTTCAAGCACACGTCCGCTATGAGGATGATAGACCTCGGCAGCCTTAACCAGAGTTTTTTCTTCATTATTAACAACCCAACAGTGATCGTAACCTTTGCCAATTTCCAATTGTAAGTTTTCGACTTCAATATCTCTTCCGATTGTTTTGGAAGTTCTGAAATCAAAGGGAGAGTCTGCAACATTCTGATAGACACCTGTTGGAATTTGATGCGTATTTACAGGTAAAAAACGATCAGCATTGAGCCAAAGATTGTGATCCAAAATTTGTTTGGAAAAATCGCCGGATAAGTTGAAATAACTGTGTTGTGTGAGATTAAGAATGGTAGTTTTATCTGTTTTCGCTTGGTATTTAACCTTGAGAATATTGTCATCGGTAAGGGTATAAATAACGGTTACCCATAAATTTCCAGGATATCCCTCTTCGCCATCTTTGGAAAGATAGCTGAGTTTTAGTCCTGTTGCATTTTTTTCTTCAAAGGATTCAACTTCCCATAATACTTTGTCAAACCCCTTCAATCCGCCGTGCAAATGATTGAAGCCATTATTTGAAGCCAACTGATACTCACAATCCTCAAGAATGAACTGCCCGTTTGCTAATCGGTTGCCAAACCGCCCAATAATAGCACCAAAATAGGGATGCTCGCTCAAATACTGTTCGGGATTTTCAAACCCCAAAGCAATATCTTCCAATTCTCCATTCCGGTTTGGAGTTTTGATTGCGCTAATAATACCTCCTAGATTTAAAACCTGTATTTTTATGCCTTGATTGTTTTCAAGGGAGTGTGTAACTAAATTTTTGTTTTTAGAAGATACAGAAGTTGACATAAAGGTTTTTTTAAAGGGATTTTATTAAAATAAAAAATAACTGTTTAGCAAAAATAACTTTTTTATATATACTTAAAATTAAACCATTGGCTTGAATAATCATCTAATAACTTGCAACTTAAAATTTATTATAATAATTTTATTGAAAAATGTAAAATATTTTGGCATCATTAATCGAACATACAGGAACTCTAGATCGAAGGCTTACCAAGCATCTTTTGCGAAGGGCTTGTTTTCAATACTCTAAAGATCAATTGGATGCAATGACAGGAAAAACTCCTGCTGAAATCCTTACACAATTAGCAACTGCCAAAACTTTTTCTTTGGAATGGCCCTACGATCCAATTACTAACGGATCCAACTCTAATTGCCCAGGAGATTTAGACGGGAATTGGATTAATTCCTCCAGTTGGACGAACGCAGCATATCCGTGTGGACAAGGCCGAAAGCGTGGGCTTGTAGCTGGATGGTGGTGGTATAATGCAATCAAACAGAACAGCTTGATTGATAAACTCACTTGGTTTTTATTTACAACATTTACAGCTTCCAAAGACGATGGTTCAGGAAAAGCGGCTCACTTTTTTGATTACTTAAATTTGCTGCAGTTTCATGCCGATAAGAGTGTAAAAGATTTGGCCAGAAAAATTACTTTCGACAATTCAATGCTTTACTACTTGGACAATGGCGACAATAACAACAACAGTCCAAATGAAAATTATGCGAGAGAGTTTTTAGAACTTTTTACTATTGGAAAAGGGCCTCAAATTGCCGAAGGAGACTACACCCATTATACAGAACACGATGTAGTTCAGGCAGCGAAAGTTTTCTCAGGAGTTAAATTCAAGGTCAATAGAGATGTATTTGATGCTGAAACTGTAAAAGCTCCGCATTATCCATTAGGAATTCCAAAGGGTTATATCAATACAAGTAAGCACGACACGAGTGACAAAGTGTTCAGTCACGCCTTTGACAATCAAACAATCTCGGGTGGAGGCAGTGAACAAGAAATCAATACAGAACTGGATGATTTTGTGGATATGGTTTTTAATCAGTTAGAAACTGCCAAAAATTATGTGCGAAAATTGTATCGAATGTATGTCCGAAGCGAATGGGAGCAAGATGTTGAAGACGATATTATAACGCCATTAGCGCAGCAACTTCAGAGCAATGGGTTCAATATAAAAGAAGTTCTTATTACACTGCTAAAGTCCCAACATTTTTATGATTTAGACGATAGCGATTCTTCCAACGAAAATATTGGAGGAATTATTAAAAATCCACTTCAGTATTTAAACGAGTTGATTTGTCTTCTTAATGTGCAAATCCCCAATGCAATGGCAACCCCTCCTGTTGAGGGAGAGAGCTTAACGAATGACAATGAATATTATAATTTTTATAGATTTTGGTGGTTTTTTTGTCACAATACTTTTTTCTCATTTAGTGGGATGTCTCTTTTTGCTCCTCCAAGTGTAGCAGGATATTCTGCAGATTATCAGTCTCCTGCATACGATCGAGCTTGGTTCAATTCCAACAATATTGTTGCTCGATACAACACCATTTTATCTTTTATTGGGAGTACATACAACGACTCCTATGGGAACGGAAACAACCGCATTCAAGGAATTCAGACGACCTCAAGCGGAGCACAATATTTTTCTCGTATTTGGACCAATTTTAGCACTGTACAGTTTATTGAGAATACTATTTCAGATGCTAGCAATGCTGAGCTTATTATTCAAGAATTGGCAGATTTATTTTATTGTGAATCTATTGATAATGATAGGATTGCTTATTTCAAGCTTTTCCTCATTCCCCTAGGCCAACCCGATTATTATTGGTCAAATGCATGGAACAGCTACACAAGTACTGGCGATTATTCTCAAGTTAAAATTAGACTTGACGAGTTGATTCCAAAGATGATCAATGCCGCTGAATTTCAATTAATGTAACTGTAACTATGAAAAGAAGATCTTTTGTTAAACTATCTGCTTCTGCATCTGCACTGGGTTTGTTTCCTGCAGAATTAGGCGCCGCACTAAAGCTGGCAAACACTTCTCTCGACTGTGATGTATCCAATCGAAAAATTGTTTTAATTGAACTAAAAGGAGGTAATGATGGGCTTAACACACTCATTCCTTATAATGATTATGGCTACTATAAAGATACTTTGCGCCCTGATATCCATATTCCAGTAACGGATTCGAATTATAGCAACTTAGTAGTTGATCCAGATGCTGAAATCAATCAGACTTTGGTTTTCAATCCGGCTTTGTTGTCAGGTAATAACTATGGATTTAAGGGCTTGTATCAATCGGGATCGCTTCGAGTATTACAATCCGTTGGATATCCGTCACAAAATAAAAGCCACTTTGCTTCTGTTGATTTGTGGGCAACGGGTAACGATGGAAATAGTTGGAACAATGGAAAAGATAGTGGATGGATGGGCCGATTTATGGAAAACGCCTACTCTGATTTGTTACCAGCCAATTTTCCAATTGGTATTCAGCTAGGATCAAGCAATACATGGCTTGGTTTTCATGCTGAACACGAACACGGAATGGCATTGAATATTGAAGGGCAAAATTCTGAAAATTTTTATACGGTATTGAGCGGTTTGGCGGGTCAGGCTCCATCTAATATTCCAACAGACACTCATTTTGGAAAAGAACTTCAGCACATTATTCAAACAGATGCCTATGCAAATACCTATGCGAAAGCAATAGAAGATGCTTTCAATAACATAAATTCAACGAATACTGTAAGCTACCCTGATACCGATTTGGCAGATCAGCTAAAAACGGTAGTACGTTTAATGCGCGGAGGAATTCAAACCAAAGTATATATGGTAACCATTGGAGGATTTGACACTCACAATGCCCAAAACCAAGCTTCCAATGACATCAACGGTCGTCATACTTCGCTTCTCAATGAGTTATCGGCAGCTGTGGATGCATTTGTAGCTGACATAAATTCCGATTCATTAGGAGATGAAGTCGTTGGACTCACTTTTTCTGAATTTGGTCGAAAAGCCATTCAAAATGGAAATTTAGGAACTGATCATGGTGAAATAGCACCTATGTTTGTTTTTGGAAAACCCGTTCAGAGAGGTATTTCCGGGGAGAATGTAAACCTACGCGAAGCAACATCCAGTAACAATTGGCAGTTGAAAACCGTTCAGCACGATTATCGTCAGGTTTTCGCGACCTTAATGCAAGATTTTCTTGGAGCTTCAGACAGCGTGGTTGATAAGGCCTTTTTTGATCAAACCAATCAACAAAGTTTTGCTAATAATAAGATTGAAAATTTAATCAAGGGTTCTCATTATGTTGACAACTCATGCTATTCCTTTAATGTTTCTCCACCCGATACGGAAACACTTTGGGCCGCATATCCTAACCCTGTCTTTGATAAATTATTTATCAACCCCATTTCAGAGGCTTCCTCTGTCGAATACCGATTGCATCATACCAATGGTCGATTGATTGAGAAAGGTCAAATAGATCTTAGTAACGGCTATGGGACAATTGAAATGGCTTTTTTATCTTCAGGAATGTATATAGTTCATATTTCAGATGGGGTGTATTCAGAAAACAAAAAGATTATAAAAAGTTAGTTCAACAAAAACGCTTACTTTAGCCTACCGATTGGCCGTAAATTTAATGCGTATAAAATTCACTTACATGAAAGTTGTTAGTCTTTTGAGCTTGTTGCTGGCAACCAGTTGTTATCAAACTTCCAAAACGAATACCGCTACAGGACACAGTTGCACGCCTACACAATCCCGATTCACTTCCTCGGAATCCAATACCGACTCAATTAGTGGGAACAATCACCAAGGCATGGTATTAATTCCCGAAGGATCCTTTGTGATGGGTGCTGACGATGACCAAGCATGGCGCGACGAATATCCAGAACACGAAGTGCAAGTGAACGCTTTTTGGATGGATATTCACGAAGTAACCAATGCTCAGTTTGCAGCTTTTGTGGAAGCTACAGGATATATTACTACTGCTGAAAAAGCGGTTGACTGGGAAGAGGTAAAAAAAGAATTACCTCCAAATACCCCCAAACCCGATGAGAGTTTATTGGCTCCAGCCTCGCTAGTTTTCGTAGCAACTGAAGGACCTACTCCCCTTAATGACGTAAGTCGGTGGTGGCAATGGCGCAAAGGTGCCAATTGGCGAAACCCCGAAGGGCCCGACAGCAATATTGATGGAAAAGAAGATCATCCCGTAGTACATGTCAGTTGGTACGATGCTAATGCGTATTGCCAGTGGGCAGGAAAACGACTTCCCACCGAGGCAGAGTGGGAATATGCTAGTAGGGGAGGCCTTAAAGATGCGGTTTATGCTTGGGGAGATGAAGATTTGTTAGCCGGTAAGCCCAAAGCCAATACGTGGGAGGGTGTTTTTCCATACAACAATAGACTCTTGGACGGATTTTACTTAACAGCACCTGTCAAAAGCTTTCAGCCCAACGGATATGGCTTGTTTGATATGTCTGGAAATGTTTGGGAATGGTGTGCTGATTGGTATAACGAAACCTATTACAAGTCACTTTCTGATAACATTACAAAAAACCCCAAAGGCCCTGAAACGAGTTACGATTCTAACGAGCCCTACAGCCAAAAAAGAGTTACTCGTGGCGGAAGCTTTTTGTGTCACAATAGTTATTGTAGTGGGTACCGCAACTCCATGCGAATGAAAACTACCCCTGATACAGGAAGTATTCACACAGGTTTTCGCGCTGTAATGGATGCGCAATAAGCTAAGAATGCGATTCTATTAGAACTCTATGAATTTGAAGAACGTTTCATCATTGATGATATAAAACCCTTTGGAAAGGTTCATTATATGGATTGCCTCTTAATCAAAAAGCTTATTTTCTTAATTGACCTGTGACGGAAATTATTTATGAACAAGGCTAA